>Ga0181419_1000084_pt1 | contig 29782 bp, 34 predicted proteins | sample 42SPOviralmetaG_FD_130144 | JGI IMG/M metagenome (GOLD analysis project Ga0181419, IMG submission 130144) | Marine viral communities from the oligotrophic San Pedro Time Series (SPOT) site, San Pedro Channel, CA, USA - 42 SPOT_SRF_2013-04-24 | ecosystem: Environmental > Aquatic > Marine > Strait...
GAATTACAGTTACAATCTCTGGCGAACTTTCGGTGGTATAGATATGAGTAAACTTACAGTCACAACAATAGCTGGTGTAACATCTGGTGCAGATGCAAACAAAGTCAAGATTGAATCTGGACACACTCTTGAATCTGAAAATGTTACAGTTAGTGGCACTTCTACATTTGAAAAAAGTATAAGTGTTGGAACTACTACTAATCTTATTTCAAACGGTGATTTTACTACTAACACTACTGGTTGGACTGCAACTGGTTCAGCTATTGCGATTAGTTCTGGAGCACTTCAACTAACACCCAACAGTGGTGTTAACGGTTTTGCAAACCAACAAGTAGATAATCTTGTCGTTGGTAGAAGTTATATTGCATCTGTTGTTGTCACACAAGATGCTGGTGCATTATCTAGATTGTACATAGGTACATCTGCAAACGGAAATCAAACTGTTAATAGTGTAAACTTAGGTACTGGTACTCATTCTTTTACTTTTGTTGCAACAGCAACTACTCATCACTTTGCACTTGTTGTCGGTGGTGGTACTGGACAAGTTACAAAATTTGATGATGCTAGACTTACTGAAGCAAGTAGAATTATTTTTCCATCGGTAACTGGTATTGCTCCAGAAATAAAACAAGGTACTACAGTTAATGATTTAGCTCTTGCTACTAATCAAGTCAATAGAATAAACATAGATGCAAATGGTCATGTAACCATGCCTACGCAACCAGCATTTTTAGCTAGACTTACTTCTGCTCAAGATAATGTTGCAGTCAATAGTACTTATAATATTGCTTTTAATGCTGAAGTTTTTGACCAAAACTCAGATTATAATACATCTAATTATACGTTTACTGCGCCTGTGACTGGCAAGTATATGATAGGGTGTAATCTCAATTATGCAAATTGGGATAGTGCTTTCAACTACGTCTGGTTTCAATTTAATACTTCTAATGCTCTTTATTATATTGATTTAAAACCTGGCGATGTACTGGCAGATGATGGTTATTTTGGACAAAATGGGTCGTTACTTTGTGATATGGATGCTGGTGACACAGCAACGGTTCAAATTTCACCTAATTCTGGGTCTGCACAGATGGATATTATTACTTCTAATTCATCACAATTTTATGGTTACTTAGTAGCCTAGTCATGCTGAAATAAGCAATCTTAAAGGAGATAAAAATGGCAAATCATACTATAACAATTACACTAACAGATGTACAACAACAAATACTATCTAACGACTTGTATAATGATTCAGACAATGATGGTCTAGATTCATGGGTTCAAGGTGCAATGGATGGTAAAATTAATAACTGTTGGAAACGTATGCAAAATGAATGGACAACAAGGTTAATGAATGATGAATCTTTCAATGACCCAATTCCATCAAACCAAGCAGACTTTGTAAAGCTCGTACTTTCTAGAAGTGATTACAAGAATCGTAAAGCAAGAGATGATGCTAATACGTTATCATAAATAGTTATAACAAGGAACAATTAAATGTCATCCAAGATTAAAGTAGATACAATTGAAAATGTTGCTGGTTCTGGAAATGTAAGTCTGGGGTCTGGACACAATCTTGTGGTGCCTGGCAATATTACTGGACAAGGTACACTTGGTGTTACTGGTGCAACAACTATGAGTGGTGCGTTGACTATTAATACAGCATCAAATGGCCTTCCTTCTATAAGCCTTCAGCACTCAAACTCAGGAGCTGACAACTTTCAATTATTATCAGGAACGCCAGGAGTTGCTAATAGTGGGTTTTCTATTAGAGATATTGATGCGGCTGTCAATAGACTTGTTATAAACTCAGCAGGCAATATCGGAATTGGAACTTCGGCACCTTTACGTCAACTTCATATAAATAACACTAGTGCTAATTCAGAGATTGCATTTACTGCCGCTACTAACGGTGTTTCTTCTATACTTTTTGGTGATGGTTTAACTGGTACAGATGTTTATCGTGGATACGTCCAGTATAACCATACTAATGAGAATATGTTATTTGGTATTGCTGCAACTCAGTTACTTTCAATTAACCATGCTGCAAACACTTTTGGTTTGGATTTTATTACTCATTCCGCTCCTTATGGGATGAGAGTAAGGGCAAATGGTTCTTACAGTCACCAAGAAGGAATATACCTAGCAAACCATGCTAATACTTTAAGATGGAAAGCCAACATGGATGGCTCTTCAAATCAATCAGGAGCAGCTAGTGCAACAGCTTTTAATGCAACTTCAGATTATCGTCTTAAAGAAAATATAGAAGACTTAACGGATGGAATAACAAAAGTTAAACAACTACAGCCTAGAAAGTTTAACTGGATTTCTGATAAAACAAACACATTGGAAGACGGATTTATTGCACACGAAGTTGCAACTGTTGTTCCGTCAGTAGTTAAAGGTTCTAAAGATGGGGTTGTAGTATGGCAAAAGGGTGAAGAGTTACCTGACGGTGTTTCATTAGGTGATAATAAACTAGATGATGATGGTAACACAATTCCTGAATACCAAGGTATAGAGTATGGAAAACTAGTACCATTGCTCACTACTGCACTGCAAGAAGCAATAGCAAAGATAGAAACATTAGAAACTAAAGTAGCGGCACTAGAAGGATAATAATATGTCAAAAGTAAGAGTAGATGAACTTGCAACAAGAACTGGTTCTGGTAATATTACTGTAAGTAATAATATTGCTGGTGCTGGAACAATTAGTGGAACAAACATCGCTGCAAGTGGAACACTTAGTGGTGCAACCCTATCTACAAGTGGAACATTCACATCAACTGGATTAATTACTGCAAGTGCTGGTGTCGCAGTTGGTGGAACTGGTGCAGCTAATACCTTGGATGATTATGAAGAAGGCGCATGGGTGCCGACTATAAAAAATGAGACTGACACTAATTTAAGTGTGGGGTATGTATCAGCATATACGCATGGTAGATATGTAAAACTTGGGCCTGTAGTGCAGTTCCAAATGACAGTTAATTTAAGTTCTGTAAGTGGTGGTAGTAGCAGTCAACATTTAATTTGTAATAATATGCCCTTTGCAGCTAAAACATATCAAACAAACTCTAATGGTGGATGTTTAGTTTGCTATACTTCAAACGTAGGAACAGATATGTATTTAGGTTTGATGCTTGGGGGTTCTGCTAATTTGAGATTTTATAGAGACCATTCTGGAAATACCTTTAAAACAAATGGATTAGCATCAAATACTTGGTTTCAAGCATTTGGTCAATACGAAACAGCATCATAAATAACTTTATACCTCTAGTGGATACTAGGGGCGGACAGAAGGAGAAAAATAATGGCGATTACAAAACGTACAGAACAAGATAAGATTGAAGTAGTCGGCGTGCATAAGCACATTCAGATTAGAACTGCTACTATCATTGAAGAAGACGGTGCAGAAATTTCAAGAAATTACTCACGCCACATTGTATCACCAGACTCAGATTCATCTGCTGAAAGTGCAGATGTAAAAGCGATGGTTGCACAGTTTCATACTGATGCAGTCAAAACTGCTTATGCAAAACATCTAAAGGACTTAGAGGACTCAGCGTCAGAGTAATAAATATCTGAATGTCAAATTATGAGCACTATCTTGGAAACCCATTACTAAAAAAATCTAATGTTCCAGTAAACTGGACAAAAGATAATATTTTAGAATACCAGAAGTGTATGGAAAACCCCATATACTTTATTAAAAATTACATTAAAATTGTATCTCTTGATGAAGGACTTGTTCCTTTTGAAATGTATGACTTTCAAGAAGATATCGTAGATACAATTCATAATGATAGATTCACAATATGTAAGATGCCACGACAGTCTGGTAAATCCACGACTATGGTGTCTTACATTCTTCATTACATTCTTTTCAATGACAACATGAATGTTGCAATTCTTGCTAACAAGGCTGCGACTGCACGAGATATTCTTGGACGTTTGCAACTTGCATACGAGAACCTACCCAAGTGGTTACAACAAGGAGTTGTGTCTTGGAACAAGGGTTCAGTGGACTTAGAGAACGGTTCTCGTGTAGTTGCTTCATCAACATCTTCAAGTGCAGTTCGTGGTGGTTCTTACAACATGATATTCTTGGACGAATTTGCATTCGTTCCTACTAATGTTGCAGAGGACTTCTTTAGTTCTGTTTATCCTACAATTTCATCTGGTAAGTCTACAAAGGTTATTATCGTTTCTACACCAAACGGTATGAACTTGTTCTACAAACTTTGGGTAGACGCAGAGAATAAACGTAACTCATACAATATCATAGATGTTCATTGGAGTCAAGTGCCTGGCCGTGATGAGGTGTGGAGAACAGAAACAATTGCAAACACTTCAGAAGAACAGTTCAGAAGAGAGTTTGATTGTGAGTTTCTTGGTTCTTCTAATACACTCATTGCAGCTGCAAAGATTAAGACGATGGCATTTCATACTCCTACCAAGTCAAATGCTGGGTTGGATGTTTATGAAAATCCAAAAGAAAAACATACATATACATTAATTGCTGATGTGTCAAGAGGAACAAACAATGATTACTCTGCGTTTATTGTATTTGACGTATCAACTGTTCCCTATAAAATAGTTGCAAAATATCGTAACAATCAAATAAAACCTTTACTATTTCCTAACATAATCCATGAGGTTGCTACTGCATATAACCTTGCATATACTATGATAGAGGTAAATGATATAGGTGAACAAGTTGCTTCTGCTCTACAGTTTGACTTGGAGTATGAGAACCTTATTATGGCTTCAATGCGTGGTCGTGCAGGCCAAGTCGTTGGCGGTGGGTTCTCAGGAGGAAAAGCACAATTGGGGGTAAGAACAACTAAAGCAGTAAAAAAGATGGGTTGTTCAAATCTTAAACAAATTATTGAGACTGATAAACTAATTATACAAGATTATGAACTAATAAATGAATTTTCTACATTTATACTTAAAGGACAATCCTATGAGGCTGAGGAAGGACATTGTGATGACCTTGCAATGTGTTGTGTGTTATTCGGTTGGTTAGTTCAACAAACTTATTTTAAAGAATTGACAGACGATGACATTCGTGCTAGAATGTACTTAGAACAACAAAATCAACTAGAACAAGATATGGCTCCATTTGGATTTATTGTAGATGGAGTAAATGATTATGGTGAGGCTGTTATTGATGAATATGGACAAAGGTGGAGTCCAGTAGTTCGTAGTCACGATTCGGATTGGTAGAAAACATCAAATACCTACATAATATCAATAATATCGTTTTCTAACTTTAAGAAACAGTTTGCACACACAACTTCGGATTCATTGATTAAACCTACAACTTCAGTTCTAGATTCTTCATTTAATCCTTTTCTTTTAGTAAGATTTCGTATTTTCCCTTCATAGGGATAAAATTGGAGACATGCGGTTTCAGATTCCCCACAGTAATTACAGACTTTATTAGAGAGATATTGGTTTACCCATATCTTTCTAGCTCTATAATTGCGTTGGGAAACCTTTTTTATGGTTTCTTTGTATTTCTGATAGTGCTCTGACATATAATTATTTATGTGCCGCAAAACCTATAAAAAATAAATGAAGAGAAGGTTTTTTATAAATATTCGTGTAAGTTTGGAAAACTTAATAATGATAAATCCATAAAGGAGAAAACAGGATGGCATTTCAAGTATCCCCTGGCGTATTAGTCAAGGAAGTTGATCTTACCAATGTTGTGCCTGCTGTTGCAACATCAATCGGAGCGCTCGCTGGACACTTTACACAAGGCCCAGTAGATGAAGTCGTTTCAATTGGTTCGGAGCAAGAGCTGGTAAGTATTTTTGGTAAACCAACTTCTGACAACTATGAAACATGGTTTTCAAGCGCCAACTTCTTGCAATACAGTAATGCTTTGCGTGTAGTTCGTGCTAACATGGCAGGATCTAAAAACGCAACAGCAAACGGTGCTGGATTGCAAATTAATAACGATGATGTTTACGATGCAAATTATGCTGGTGGGCAAGCTTCTGTAGGAAACTGGGGAGCTAAATTCCCAGGCACTTACGGTAATGCTCTAGGAACATCAATATGTGCAAACTCAACAGGGTTTGAACAAAACTTTACTGGTTCTGCTGGTACACTAGGTGTAACAACAGGTACACCAGCTGCTGGTGCAACAACTGTCGGTGTTGATAATGGTGGTGGTTCTGCTGGTGACGGTGGTGCTGCATTCAACGTAGGTGACATTGTTTACTTCCAAGAAGCAGACGGACAACAGTATGAAGTTACTGCAATTTCAACTGACAACTTAACAATTAGACAACTAGACAATCCTAGTGGTGGTGGACTTAAAACTGCCTTGACTGCGGCAACTAATGTTCGCAGACGCTGGAGATTCTATGACTTGTTTGATGCTGCGCCAGGCACATCAACTTATGCTGCTGACAGAGGACTTGTTTCAGATGAGATGCATGTCGTAGTATTTGATAAAACTGGTGGTATCAGTGGTTTCGATAACGACCTTGCTGGACAAAGAGGAAATTCAGTACTTGAAACTTTCCCATTTGTATCTCAGGCAGGAAATGCAAGAACACCACAAGGTAACAGCAACTTCTATGCAAACGTAGTCAACTTAGGTTCAGAATTTGTACGTTGGTTGGATCATCATTCAACACTATCTGCTGCTGGATCAAATCCAGCTTCTGGTACTACATTCGCATCAACAGCTGGTAAAGCTGGTATCATTAATGATGCTCTTGGTGGTGGTGCAGACGGTACTGCAAATCCACTTGCGCCTACTGTAGGTGAACTGGATGTTGCATACGAAAAATTTAGTGATGCAGACACAGTAGATGTTAACTTAATTATCGGTGGACAATCTCCTGCTGGTACTGGTGGTGTAACACATGCAACTAGTCTAATCGACCTCGCAGAGAAAAGAAAAGATTGTGTTGCATTTATTTCACCAAGATCAGCTGATGTTGTAGGTGTCACAACAGGTGCCGCACAAACATCAAACGTCAAAGGTTTCTTTGACCTTCTTGCAAGTTCTTCATATGCAGTATTCGATAGTGGATACAAGTATATGTACGACAAGTATAGTGATGTGTATCGTTACGTTCCATTGAACGGTGATACTGCTGGACTATGTGCAAATGCAGACACTGTTGCTGACCCTTGGTTCTCACCAGCTGGTTACAACAGAGGACAAATTCGTGGTTCAGTAAAACTTGCATACAACCCAACAAAAGCAGAAAGAGATATACTTTATCCTGCTCGTGTAAACCCTGTTTGCACATTCCCAGGCCAAGGTACTGTTCTCTTCGGTGATAAAACTGCATTGTCTAGACCAAGTGCATTCGATAGGATTAACGTCCGTAGATTGTTCCTTGTTCTTGAAAAGGCAATTGCAACTGCTGCTAAGTTTCAACTCTTTGAAATTAACGATGCGTTTACTCAAGCACAATTCAAAAATCTTGTTGAACCATTCCTAAGAGATGTACAAGGTAGAAGAGGTATTACCGACTTCAAGGTTGTTGCAGATGGAACAAATAACACAGGTGAAGTAATTGATAGAAATGAATTTGTTGGAGATATCTTTATCAAACCAGCACGTTCAATCAACTTCATTCAACTAAACTTTATCGCAGTGAGAACTGGGGTAGCATTTTCAGAGGTAGGGGGATAATTAAATGGCTAGTATTGACGATTTTAAATCAAACCTTATCGGCGGTGGCGCAAGGGCTAACCAATATAGGGTTATCATGTCCACACCATCAGGAATTGTAACAGGTTTGGACACCGTAAGAACACAATATTTGGTTAAGGCGACTTCGTTGCCTGGCCAGACAATTCCAGAAGTAACTGTTAACTTTAGAGGACGCCAATTGTTCCTCGCTGGTGACAGAACTTTTGAAACTTGGACAACAACAGTTATCAATGATACTGATTTCATGGTTCGTAATGCAATTGAGCGTTGGATGAATGGTATCAACGATCTGGATGAAAACACTGGACTCGTAAGTGTTTCAGATTATTCTTCACAGTTGACTGTACAACAGTTGGATAGGGATGACAGAATTCTAAAATCATACATTCTTAAAAACTGTTGGCCAACTGTAGTTGCACCAATCGAATTGTCATATGACACTGTAAGTGATATTGAATCATTTGATGTAACTTGGAGATACACAAGTTTCTCCGCTAGTAACGTATAATCTAGTTTTACAAACCGACTAAATAGTTGGGTAAAATTAGGAGAACTATAGTATGGCGGAACTATTTGGTTTCAGAATCACAAGGGCGAATCAGAGTGGGGGTAGTGATGGTTTCACTGCTCCTTCTACTGATGACGGTACAATGGACATTGTATCAGGTGGTGGGCATTATGCATCCATCCTTGATATGGACGGCCGTGACAAAAACGAACTAGACTTAATTCGTAGATATCGTGATATTGCACAACAAGCAGAATGCGATAGTGCAATTGAAGATATTGTAAATGAAGCGATTGTCTCTGATGAAAGAGATCAATCTGTATCAATTTCTCTAGACAATTTAAAACTTTCACCAAACATCAAATCTAAAATTAGAGATGAGTTTGATGAAGTTCTGCGTTTGCTTGATTTCAATGCAAAAGGACATGACATTTTTAGAAGATGGTATGTTGATGGTAGAGTATATTATCATAAAATTATTGATACGAAAATGCCTCGCAAAGGAATTAAGGAAGTAAGGTTTATTGACCCTCGCAAGATTAAGAAGGTCAGAGAACAAAGAAAAGAAAAAGATCCAAAAACTGGTTTGGATATGGTAAAGAACATAGAGGATTTTTATCTCTATAACGAAAAGGGTGCTGATCAAAACACAGGAACATCTACTGGTGTAAAGATTACTGCTGATGCAATTTCTTATTGTCCATCTGGTTTGGTGGATATGCACAAAGGAACAGTCCTTTCTCATTTAAATAAAGCTATTAAACCTGTCAATCAGTTGCGTATGATTGAAGATGCGTTGGTTATATATCGTATCTCTCGTGCGCCTGAAAGACGTATTTTCTATATTGATGTTGGTAACTTGCCTAAGATGAAGGCAGAAGCATATCTAAAAGATGTGATGAATCGCTATCGTAACAAGTTAGTGTATGATGCACGAACTGGTGAAATTCGTGACGATAGAAATCATATGTCAATGTTAGAAGATTTCTGGCTACCTCGTAGAGAAGGTGGTAGAGGAACAGAAATCACAACCTTGCCTGGCGGTTCAAACCTTGGTGAGATTGATGATATTCAGTACTTTCAGAAAAAACTATATCGTTCACTCAATGTACCTGTATCAAGACTTGCAGAAGAATCAGGATTTTCTATAGGACGTTCTGATAACATTACAAGAGATGAACTAAAATTTACAAAGTTTGTACAAAGACTTCGTAAGAAGTTTGCTATTCTTTTCTCAGACATGTTGAAGACACAACTAGTATTGAAGGGTGTAATCGCAGTAGAAGAATGGGATACAATGAAGGAACATATTCAGTTCGACTTCCTTGCAGATGGACACTTCACTGAACTCAAGAATGCAGAACTTCTACAAAATCGTTTGGATATGTTAGGACAGATTGAGTCTTATGTTGGAACATATTTTTCTAAAGAGTATGTACGAAAGAATATACTACGAATGACTGAACATGAGATTGAAGAAATTGAAGATCAAATAAAAGATGAAGAGGGTGGTGAAATGGGTGCGCCAGAAGATGATGGTATGTTTGCTCACAATGATCCCTCAAAAGGAGATAAATAATGGAAAATAATGTAAGAGATTTTGTTGACTCAATTGGAGATGGAGATAATCTCTCAGCAGAAACACAATTTAATGCTGCACTTGCAGCTAAAGTTGGTGATGCTTTGGAAACAAAAAGAAAAGACGTTGCGAAAACATTTGTAACGCAACATATCCCAGAGGTAGAAGAAGATAGTGAGTAAAACCATTTCCCAATTCCAACAGGAATTACCAGAAAAGGATGAGCATACAAAGTCTAAGGAATATAAAAAACTATCCCCTAAGATGAAAGATGCTGTTGATGCTATTTTTAAGGAAATGGAGTCTAAACCCTCAGATTTCCTAAATACTTTTGATAAAACAATAAATAGTGTTTCAAAGAAGTTTAAAGTTCCGCCAAAGAAACTTATGGACTATTTTGAAAATGAACTATTGTCAATTTAGGAGAAGAACATGAGAGTTCGTGGAGCAGAAGTAGCCCTCGCAACAGGTACAACTAAGTTAGATGATACTGGTGCTGTGTGGGTTTTCAACACTGGCTCTGCTGGATTGGTTACAGTTCGGAACGCTGCAGATAATGCCGATGTAGGTAGTATTCGTGTAGGTGCTGGAGCTGGGATTATATTAACACTTGGCGCTGGAGAAGGATTGCGTGGAGCATCCACTATCAAAGGCACACCAATTGTAGCAGTGGGGTTCTAAAATGAAACTAATTGCAGAACAGATACAAGAAGTAGAATACATCACCGAAGCCAAAGAGGACGGTGGTAAAGATATGAAGATTCGTGGAATCTTTATGCAGGCAGACCAAAAGAGTAGAAATGGTCGTGTCTATCCAATGAGTGTACTTAATAAAGAAGTCGCTCGTTATAATAAAGAATTTGTTGCTGAAGGTCGTGCGTTTGGGGAACTTGGACATCCAGAAGGCCCAACTGTCAATCTTGACAGAGTTTCGCACATGATCACAAAACTTGAAGCTGATGGAAAGAACTTCGTTGGTGAGGCAAAATTGTTGTCTACTCCTATGGGGGAAATTGCGAAAGCACTAATCAAGGATGGTGGTAAACTTGGTGTCTCTTCAAGAGGCATGGGTTCACTAGAATCTAAAGGTGGTGCTAACTATGTGAAAGACGATTTCTATCTCGCAACTGCGGCAGACATCGTTGCAGACCCTTCTGCTCCTCAAGCCTTCGTTGAAGGTATTATGGAAGGAAAAGAATGGGTGTGGGATAATGGCATTCTCAAAGAAGTCGAGATTGCTGGAATCAAAAATGATATAAATGAAGGTGTAAGAAAGAAACAGTCAAATGTTTCCGCACTTGCCTTCGCAAAATTTATGTCAAAACTTTAATCATTATAAATATGTTGAGATAACAAAAAACTCAAGGAGAAAATCCCAATGTCAGAACTAGACAAGACAATTGAGGAACTTGAAGCGGAAGTCCAAAAGGAGCTTGAAGAAGCTTCTCAGGATATGCCTAAAAAAGGTGCCGACAAAGGTGATTCAATGGAAAAAGTAGAGGGTGAAGTCCAAGACCTAGGCAAAGCTGTTGTTTCCCCAGACGAGAAGAAGGGCCCTGATGCTGCGAAAGCAACTAAGAAGGATTCTTCTGCTCCAACTAAGGGTGCAAAAGATGCTGGTGGCGATGACACACCAACTAAAATTAAAGAACCTCTTGCTGCAGAAACCGAAATTGAACATGACGGTGAAGCTCTAGAGGAAAAGGCCATGACTAAAGAGATGATGAAGTCTGAAATGATGAAAAAAATGGAAGGCATGAAAGCTCAAGAACTCAAGGCTATGTACAACAAAATGGAAATGATGGGTAAGGAAGAAGAAGAAGAGTCAGTGAAAGTTGACGAATCTACTCTTGATGACCGTCTTGCATCAGTAGATGTATCTGAAGACGTTTCTGCACTTGTTGAAGGTGAAGAAATTACTGAAGAATTCAAAGAAAAGGCTGCTACAATATTTGAAGCTGCTGTTAAATCTAAACTCCGTTCTGAAGTCGAAAGAATTGAATCTGCAAAGGTTCAAGAAGTCGCTGAAGAAATCAACACAGTGCGTGACGAGTTGACTGAAAAAGTTGACAACTACATGAACTACGTTGTAGAAGAGTGGATGAAAGAAAATGAAATCGCAATTGAGCGTGGACTCAAAGGCGAAATCGCAGAAGACTTTATTTCTGGATTGAAAGACTTGTTCGCAGAACATTATGTTGACGTTCCAGATGAAAAGTACGATATTTTAGGTCAACAGTCTGAGAAGATTGATGAACTAGAAGCAAAACTTAACGAACAAATTGAAAAGAGTGCTGAGTTGAAAAAGTCACATGACGTTCTAGTTCGTGAGTCTGTTTTTGCAGAGGTAGCTTCTGACCTTGCCGACACTGAAGTCGAAAAGTTCAAATCTCTTGCAGAAGAAGTAGAGTTCAGTGATGAAGAATCATTCAAAGCAAAACTCGACCAGCTGAAGGAAAGTTATTTTCCTAAGGCATCCACTATCGCTGAATCTGTAGACTCTGAATCTGATGGTTCTGAATCTTACGATACAACTGGTGCAATGGCCGCTTACATGAATGCCATTAGCAATAATGTAAAGCGAGCTAAAAACTAAGGTTTTTATAAATATTATTAGAAAACTCAATAAGGAGAAAAACAAATGTTTCAAACTGAACATTTACAGGAAAAGTGGCAGCCAGTGCTAGAGCACAATGATCTCCCAGAGATTAAAGACTCTTATCGTAAAGCTGTAACCACAGTTATCCTAGAAAACCAAGAAAAAGCTCTTCGTGAGGACAGTGCGTTCCTTTCAGAAGCTGCTCCAACTAACGTAGCAGGCGGTGCTACAAATTGGGATCCAATTATGATCTCACTAGTAAGACGTTCTATGCCAAATCTTATCGCATATGACGTTGCAGGCGTACAACCAATGACAGGCCCAACAGGACTTATCTTTGCAATGCGTTCACGTTTCAAAGCACAAAATGGTGATGAGGCATTCTACAACGAAGCTGATTCTGCATTTTCAGGTGGCGATAGTCGTAATAACATCCCAGGCTCTGCTGGTACATCATCTGCTGGTGAAACAAACCCAGCTGTTCTTAACGATGGCCCTGCTGGTGCATATACTGCTGATCCAGCAATGGCAACAGCAACTGCTGAAGCTTTGGGTGACTCTGCTGCTAACTCTTTCGCAGAAATGGCGTTCTCAATCGAGAAACAAACCGTTACTGCAAAATCAAGAGCATTGAAAGCAGAATACACAATGGAACTTGCACAAGACTTGAAGGCAATTCACGGTCTTGACGCAGAGACAGAACTTGCAAATATCCTTTCTGCTGAAATCCTCGCTGAGATCAACAGAGAAGTTATAAGAACTGTTTATATAACTGCAAAAGCTGGTGCTGCAACTGATACTGCAAACGCTGGTATCTTCGACATGGACGTTGACTCAAACGGCCGTTGGAGTGTTGAGAAGTTCAAAGGACTTATGTTCCAACTTGAGAGAGATGCAAACGCAATTGCTCAAGAAACTCGTAGAGGAAAAGGTAACTTAATCATCTGTTCATCTGATGTTGCATCTGCACTTCAAATGGCTGGTGTATTAGATTACACTCCTGCTCTCAACAACAACTTGAGTGTTGATGACTCTGGAAACACATTTGCTGGTGTTCTTAACGGACGCTACAAAGTGTACATCGATCCATATTCAGCGAACGCAGCTGCAAAACAGTTCTACGTTGCTGGGTACAAAGGTACTTCACCTTACGATGCTGGTATTTTCTACTGCCCATACGTTCCACTACAGATGGTTCGTGCGGTTGGTGAAAACACTTTCCAACCAAAAATCGGTTTCAAGACACGTTATGGTCTTACTGCAAACCCATTTGCTCAAGGAACAACTGTTGGTGCTGGTGCTTTAACTGCAAACGCAAACGTATACTACAGAAGAGTACAAGTTACAAACATCATGTAATACGAGTTGTGTTAAACAACCAAAACTTAGGGGAGGCATTTTGCTTCCCCTTTTTTCTTTATAAATACTATAAAGGAAGAACAAAATGGTAGAATTTAATCCACTAATGAGACAACCAGAAACACTAGACTTTGCAAGTCCTAGTCAGTTTAGGTTTAGTCTTTTAAAAATCCCCAATACAATTTACTTTGTAACTAGAGTTAACATTCCAGGCATTGCATTTTCTGGTGATGCGATTATGAATAGTAGATACAAGGCTATGCCTTTCATGGGGGATACTTTAGAATACAGTCCTATGGAACTTACTTTTCTAGTAAGTGAAGATTTATCTAATTATCGTGAAATACATGATTGGATGACAGGGATTGGTTTTCCAAAAGATCCAGAACAATTTGCAAGTGCAATTGCCGCTGAACAAACAAAGCCAGGCGCAGCATCACAAAACCCTACAGTAAATCCATCCGCTCTTGTTTCAGATGGAACTCTTACCATTCTGTCTAATAAGAATAACCCATTGATTAATGTAAACTATAGTGCGTTATATCCAACATCACTATCTGGTTTAGATTATGATTCACAGACTGCTGACTCAAACCAATTGACTGCATCTGTAACTATGAATTACGACTTGTACGAATTTGAAACTTTATAAATATACTTGAGCAGAAACGGTGAACTTTAACAGCCATCGTTGAGTCTCTGAAAGAGATAATATAGAACAAGAAAGTTCCAACCAATCTCTGCTCGCCTATAGGATGATAATATAATGACACTTGATGAATTGCAGCTGCAAGCTGAAAAAGATTTAAAAATGGATGACTTGGAACTCTCAGATGAGTCTCTCAAGTCTGCAACTCTGCACCAAAAATACCTAAACATCTACAATAACTTTAGACAACTCAGACTTATGAATGAGGGTACATACAATGTACTCAAACGTAAGAAGTGGGAATACTATGGTGGTAAAGCATCACCAGAAGTCTATCGTGACAATCCCTTTGATCATAAAGTTCTAAAAGCAGATTTACATATCTATATGGATTCTGATGAAGAACTAATTAAGGCAAAACAAAAAGTAGAATACTATGTGATGTGCATGGATTCTTGTGAACGTATTCTGAAACAAATTCAGTCTCGTGGATGGGATATTAAAAACGCAATCGAATGGCGTAAATTTGTAGATGGTACGATTTAGTGACTAAAGTTTCAAAGAAAAATGAAGTCTATCTAGAGGTAAATGCAGAACCATCTACTGCAAGATCATTATCTGATTTCTTTACATTTGAAGTGCCAGGCGCTAGATTTATGCCTGCATATCGCAATCGTATTTGGGATGGTAAGATACGTTTGTATTCTCCAGCCACAGGAGAACTTTATCTAGGACTACTTTCATACTTAGAAAAGTGGTTAATAGATTATGATGAACCATATGAAATAAGTGAGGAACTAAAAGATGAAAAACAAATTGACAGAAAAATACTGGATGGATTCATACGACAACTTAATCTTAGAGCTAGAGGTAAATCCATTAGACCTCGTGACTACCAAGTTGATGCCGTGGATTTCGCAATTAGAAAACATCGTGCTTTACTCCTTAGTCCTACTGCCTCAGGCAAGTCACTTATTATTTACATCCTAGTAAGATATTACGAATTACTTCTCAGAGAACATCAAAATGATAAAATACTAATACTTGTTCCCACAACATCTTTGGTTGAACAGATGACTTCTGATTTTATTGACTATGGATGGCAAGAAGCGTATATACAAAAAGTATACAGTGGACATGATAGAGAAGTATCAAAGAAAGTTGTGATATCTACATGGCAGTCTTTGTATAAAATGCCCAAGAAATACTTTGAACAATTTGGTTGTGTCATAGGTGATGAAGCTCATTTGTTTAAAGCAAAATCTCTCACATCTATTCTGACTAAATTGCATCTATGCAAATATCGTTTTGGACTTACAGGTACACTTGATGGTATGCAAACCCACAGATTAGTTCTGGAAGGACTATTTGGTGGGCTAAATAAAGTTGTTTCAACAAAGAAGTTGATTGACGATAAAACTTTATCTTCATTTAAGATACGTTCTCTTGTATTAACATATCCAGAACAGGAATGCAAGCTTGTAAAAGATATGAATTATCAAGATGAGATTGACTATATAGTCACACATGAAAAGAGAAATAATTTCATTAAAGACTTGACATTAAGTCTGAATAATAATACATTAGTTCTTTTCCAATTCGTAGAGAAACATGGTAGTGTTCTTTATGACTTAATAAAATCCAATACAGATAGACAAGTGTTTTATGTATATGGAGGCACTGATACACAGACTAGAGAACAAATTCGTGAAATCACAGAAAAAGAAAAGAATGCAATTATTGTTGCATCTTATGGTACGTTCTCTACTGGTATTAATATTCGTAATCTTCACACAATCGTGTTCTCAAGTCCAAGTAAGTCCAGAATTCGTACCTTGCAAAGTATTGGACGTGGCTTGCGTAGGAGTGAAAGTAAAGATTCCGCTGTCCTCTATGACATTGCCGATGATATCACATACAAGTCAAAACGGAACTTCACCCTGAATCACTTTATGGAACGCATAAATATATACAATGAGGAACAATTTGATTATGAAATTAAAAGGATTAAACTTAAATGACAGATGTAAAAATTCTAAAACTATCTAGTGGTGAAGAAATTATCTGCAATATAAGCACTAATGAAAAAACTCATATGAAGGTTAGTAGGCCTATGAAGCTAAATGCCCTTCCTAAGTTACAAAGAGATGGTTCTTTAGAAGAGTCACTCTCGTTGCAGAGATGGATACATTTCTCTGAAACAAATTCATACGATGTACCTAAATCACAGATTATTGTGGTTACTGCTGCATCCTACGGATTATCTAAATTTTATGAATACTGTGTTACTAAGATGAGAATGGAAGAAGAAGACGTTGAGTTCCCATCCGATCAAGAACTAATGGATATAGAAGAAGAAGATCTATATGATGACTTTGAAGTTATCTCAGATACTATTCACTAAGCTTATCTATCTATTCTCAAACCCAGCATAGTTAATATACCACCCTGTCAATAGCAAGTCAATACATTTTTGAAAATAAATTTACTTGTTGACATACACGAATAAATGTGTATAATAGAGGGTACAAATAAGTGGAGTTGTTATGGCTAAAAGACAAAGAAGCACTCACTATGTCGATAACAAGAAATTCTTGGAGGCGATGAAAGAGTGGAAACAGCGTTGTAAAGAGGCAGAAGAAGAAGATGATCCTCAACCACCTGTTACAAATTATATTGGTGAGTGTTTTCTAAAGATTGCAAACCACTTATCATACAGACCAAATTTTATTAATTATACCTATAGAGATGAAATGATTTCTGATGGTATTGAAAACTGTTTACAATATTGCAGTAACTTCAATCCAGAAAAATCAAACAATCCTTTTGCATATTTTACACAAATCATTTACTATGCATTTATTCGTAGAATACAAAAGGAAAAGAAACAACAACATGTTAAACACAAGATTATTGAGAACATGAATGTTGATATTCTTATGGATGGAGATGGTGATCAAGGTGCATTTGTAGACTATCTACAAAAGAACTTTCTACCAGCTGAAGCTGTTTACAAACCAAAGAAGAAAAAGAAACAACCCAAAGGACTTGAAATATTTTATGATGATGACGGTGAAGAGATAAATGAAGATAGCGTTAATAACTGATACACACTTTGGCGCACGAAACGATAACTTAGCATTTAATGATTACTTCTACAAATTTTGGGAAGAAGAGTTTTTCCCTTATATAGATAAACACGACATTAAAACAGTTATTCACCTTGGCGATGTGATGGACAGACGTAAGTATGTTTCATACAAGATTGCAAAGGATTTTCGTGAGCGTTTTGTTCTACCTCTTGTAAGTAGAAAACTAGATGTTCACATGATGGTAGGTAATCACGATACCTACTATAAAAATACAAATGAGGTAAACTCTTTGTATGAATTGCTTGGTGGGCCAGGCGAAGAAAAATATCCAAACATTAAATGTTACGATGGGCCATGTACTGAAGAGTTCGATGGTGTTGGTATTCATTTTATGCCTTGGATAAATGCAGAAAACTATGAACGTGCAATGAGAAGTATTCAATCAACCTATGCACAAATTTGTATGGGCCACTTGGAACTAAATGGTTTTGAAATGCACGCTGGACATTTTTGTGAAGGTGGGTATCCAAAAGAAATGTTCAATAAGTTTGATACTGTAATGAGTGGACATTTCCACAAGAAGTCAGATGATGGTCATATTTACTATCTTGGTAACACCTATCAGATGACATGGAGTGATTACAAAGAAACAAAAGGTTTCCATATCTTTGATACAGAAACAAGAGAACTAGAATACATTCTAAATCCACATACAATCTTTGACAAGGTATATTATGATGATACTACTACAGATTATTCTGATTTTAACATATTGACATTACGAGATAAATTTGTTAAAATAGTGGTTGTCAATAAAAAAGATTTCTACAAGTTTGATAGATTCATTGATAGAGTTTTATCTGAATCTGGAGCCCATGAGGTAAAAATTGTAGAAGACTTTAGTGAACTTGATGCGTCTAATGTAGATGATGCAATCGTAGAGAATGCAGAAGATACTATGACACTATTGGAAAGATACATTGATGAACTCGATGTTGACTTGGATAAGAAACGACTAACAAGCACGATGAAGTCGTTATATGTAGAAGCGAGTGATTTAGAACTTTGATAACATTTAAAACCGTTAAGTGGAAAAACTTTCTTTCCACTGGAAACCAATTTACAGAAGTGCAGTTGGACAGAAGTTCAACTACTTTAATTATCGGAGAGAATGGTGCTGGTAAAAGTACTATTCTTGATGCTCTTTGTTTTGGACTTTTTAATAAACCGTTTAGGAATATTTCAAAAGGACAATTAGTAAACTCAGTCAACAATGGTTCTGCTCTTGTTGAAGTTGAATTTAATGTTAACAGTAAAGATGTAAAAGTTATTCGTGGTATCAAACCAAACAAATTTGAAGTTTGGATTGGTGACACGATGATTAATCAAGATGCAAATGCAAGGGATTATCAGAAACATCTAGAACAACAAATCTTAGGATTGAACTATCGTTCTTTTACTCAGGTTGTTATTCTAGGTTCTTCTACCTTTGTTCCATTTATGCAGTTGTCTACAAAGGCTCGTAGAGAAGTTGTTGAAGATATCTTAGACATTAAGATTTTTTCTTTGATGAACTTCTTACTAAAAAGTAAAACTAAAGAACTAAATGAAGAAATTCGTAATGTTGAATATCAACATGATATAACTAGAGAAAAGATTTCTTTACAAGAAAGATTCATTGAGGACGTAGCAAATAATAAATCAGATATCATCACCGAAAACAAAAAGAAAGTAAGTGACAATGAAAAAAATATTACGTCAAAAGAAGAAGAAATTAAAACTCTTAGCGATGAGAAGGAAAGTCTATCATTCTCAGCAGAGGAAAAAACAAGAACAGAGGCAAAGATAAGAGAACTAAGTAAGACGGAAGCTGCATTAGTTAACAAACGAGGAAACCATGAGAAACAAATCGAATTTTTCCAGAACAACTCAGAATGTCCGACTTGTGAACAGTCGATTACAGAGTCAACAAAGCAGACGCAGATTGAATCTAGAACCTCAAAGATTGGAGAACTCGACCGAGCAATCGGAGAAATTGAAGAAATGGAAAAGTCCAGTGAAGAGTTCTTAGATCAAATTCTTAGAGACTTGGACAATATTAGAAGTGCAGATGTAGAGATTGCAAAGATACGTTCTTCTATTTCTGAATTAGAAAAGTTCAATAAAAAACTAGAAAAAGATATTGCAAAGTATGAAGCTGGTTCTGTATCTGATGATGATAAAGAAAAACTATCAGAACTAAAAGGTGCAATCAAAATAGTTGAAGAACTAAAATCTAAGTTAACTGAAGATAAGTTTTATAATGATATTGCTCGTAATCTTCTACAAGATAGTGGTATCAAAACAAAGATTGTAAAACAGTACTTACCAATAATGAATAAACTTGTCAACACTTATTTGTCGAGTATGGATTTCTTTGTCAACTTTAATATTGATGAGAACTTCAACGAAACAATCAAGTCACGTTTTAGAGATGAGTTTTCTTATGCATCATTTTCTGAAGGGGAGAAGATGCGTATCGACCTTGCATTGTTGTTTACTTGGAGAGCTATTGCAAAGATGAAAAACTCTACAAATACAAATCTACTAATTCTAGATGAGATATTTGATTCGTCTTTGGATAATACTGGTACAGATGATTTCTTGAAAATACTTAATACATTTGACAAACAGAATGTATTTGTTATATCACACAAACAAGATATTTTGATTGATAAGTTTAGAGACATTATCCAGTTCAAGAAAGAAAAGAACTTTAGTCATATGGTGACATAATGGGAAAACGTAGTGACTTTGAAAGAGTACCAAGGGATTATTATCCAACCCCCTATCAAGCTGTCCTACCTCTAGTTGAACACCTTCCAGAGTTGTACACATTTACTGAACCTTGTGCTGGTGATGGTAGACTAATAGATCACTTGGAAAAACATGGTGGAACATGCACACAGGCGTATGACGTAGAACCAAGAAATGATAGAGTTGTTGAACGTGATGCGATGTTATTGAAACAAGTTAATACACCATTCTTTATTACAAATCCGCCTTGGGATAGAAAGATATTACATCCTTTAATAGAACATCTTACATCTATGGCTCCAACTTGGTTATTGTTTGATGCAGATTGGATACATACAAAACAGTCAATTCCCTTCTTGACAAAGTTACAAAAAGTTGTTAGTATAGGAAGAGTTAAGTGGATTGAAGATAGTAAAAGTGTTGGAAAAGATAACTGTTGTTGGTATCTATTTCACGACACAGAACAACATAAACCTATTGAATTTTGGGGAAGAACATGACATATGAATTAATTGATCCGAATGAACCAATTCTACAAGAAGTATTGCCTGATATTACCTTTGAAGAGTTGAAAGAAAAGTTTGGACTTGAACCAAAAGAATTGTTTGACAACTTAGGTGAAGCAATGACAAAGTACAAAGGTATTGGTTTGTCTGCAAATCAGTGTGGACTTCCTATCAGAGCATTTGTAATGATGACAGACTTGGATAAGAAGGCAGCAACAATATTTTTCAATCCTAAGATTACAAATACTTCTGAAGAAACAGAACTATTTGTTGAGGGATGTTTGACGTATCCGAATCTATTTCTGAATATAAGAAGACCAAAACAAATTAGTTTTGAATTTATGGATGTGAATGGTGAACAAAGACAAGCACAGTTTAGTGGTATCACTGCAAGAATATTCCAACATGAGTTCGACCATATGCAAGGACGTAACTTTACCATGTGGGCATCTAAACTCAAACTTGAAATGGGTTTGAAAAAAGCTAGAAAAAAGAATAAAAAAGTTCTAAAAACATCTTGACATTTGTTATTATAACAGGTATACTGTATAGGTAAGTTGATAAAAACAGAGTCGTTAGGAGACATTATATTATGGCACATGAACTTGAAATCGTAAACGGTGAAGCACAAATGGCGTATGTCGGTGAATTACCATGGCATGGACTTGGAACTAAGGTGGAAGAAGAACTTACACCAGACCAATTCCAAAAGGTTGCTGGACTTGATTGGACAGTTGAAAAACAACCACTTGTTACACCATCTGGTGTGACGGTAAAGAACAAGGAAGCACTTGTTCGTACATCTGACAACACTGTATTAGATGTTGTTGGTACTGGTTGGAATCCAGTACAGAACTCAGAGGCGTTTGAATTTTTCCATGAGTACTGCATGTCAGGTGACATGGAAATGCATACTGCTGGTTCATTGAAAGATGGACAAATGGTATGGGCTCTTGCAAAAACTAAAGAGTCATTTGAACTATTTAACGGTGACGTTACAGAAAACTACTTTTTGTTTTCTAATCCACATCAGTTTGGTAAAGCGATTAATGTTCGCATGACACCAATTCGTGTAGTTTGTAAAAACACTCTTGCACTTTCCCTATCACAAAATGCTGACCAAATGGTAACAGTAAATCACCGAAAAGCATTTGATGCTGAAGATGTGAAAGAACAGATGGGTATTGCTCGTGAGAAAATGGAACAATACAAATCAATGGCTGCATTTCTTGGTTCAAAGAAAGCAACTGGTGATAACGTAATCCAATACTTCAACGAAGTGTTTGGTGCGCCTGCGAAAGAGAAAGTAGACAATGTTGTTCCTTTCACTTCTCGTAACTCAAAACTTGCTTTTGAGAATTTGGATGTACAACCTGGCGCTGAGTTTGCTCAGGGTACTTGGTGGACTGCATTCAACTCTGTCACTAACATGACAGACCACCTTCAAGGCCGTTCTAATGACGGACGTTTACAGTCTGCATGGTATGGACGTAACCGAAAGGTAAAACTAAAAGCTCTCGACAAAGCATTGGAATATGCCGAGGCAGTATAAAAAGTTGAAAAGAGGGGTTGAAAAATCCCTCTTGAATACCTATATAATATGGGTGCAGTTCGTAAGTCATCCTGTTTGACACTCAATATAACCTACTCTGTGTCACAAAAAAGAGTTTGGTAGTTCTCTTTAAAAAACTACCGTTATAAATAAACGTGATACGCCGTAATGGGTATCACACTGTATCTTGCTTAACAAAGGAGATTAAAGATGAATACAGCCTTTACACTAGATCCGTCAAGGATCAATACTTACTCTATCGGTTTCGATAGAATGTTCGATAACCTGATGGGAAATGTTCCCACAGCAACAAGTTATCCCCCCTACAACATTGTAAAACACGATGATGATAAATTCACCATTGAGATTGCCGTTGCTGGATTCTCAAAGGATGAGATTGAGATTGAGTTTAGAGAGAATATTCTCAAGATTGAATCAAAGTCTCGACCAGAGGGCGATGATGATAAGGAATATCTACACAAAGGTATTTCAAATCGTTCATTCAAAAGAGCATTTACACTATCAGATGATGTAGTTGTAAATGGTGCTGATATGAAAGATGGCATTCTTACAATCGAAATGGAAAGAATTATTCCAGACGAAAAGAAACCACGTTCAATCAAAATCAAGTAAGTAAAGTGAAGGTGCCTCTTGACAGGGGCACCTTTTTATGATATAGTAATGATAATTGAATTTTATAGGATGAAAATGTGAAAAATATAGACTACAAATACTCAGAAGATTCTATTCTGAAAGAAATGCAAGAGTACATAGACAAAACCTATGATGCTCATTATTCTCACAATAAATTTCAAGCAACAGAATTTATCATGGACAGTGGCCATGGTGAAGGTTTCTGTATTGGGAATATTTTAAAATACTCTCAACGGTACGGAAAGAAAGAAGGCAAGAACAGAAAAGACTTGCTTAAGGTGATCCATTATGGTATAATGGCACTTCACAATCACGATTCTCAGGAGAAAAATTGATGAAGCTTAGTAATGATACAAGAGAAGTTCTAAAGAACTTTTCAACCATTAACCAGAACCTTCTGGTAAAAAATGGTAATACAATTGGAACTATGTCTGCTATGAAGAACATTGTTTCTAAAGCAACTATTCCAGATACATTTGAAAATGAATTTGCAATATATGACTTGAATGAATTCTTGTCTGCAATGTCACTGTTCAAAGATCCAACCCTTGCATTTGATGAGAAGAGTGTGTGTCTAAATGAAGAAGGTGGTGGTAGTAATCTGACTTATATGTTCAGTGATCCATCTATTGTAACTGCACCAAAAACAGATATCAATATGCCTTCTGTTGATGTAGAGTTTACTTTTACACAAGACACATTCAATCAGATATTGAAAGCATCAGCTGTTCTTGGTGTACCAGATGTTGTTCTCACTGGAACTGCTGGTGGTAATATTGATTTGACTGTAACAGACAGGAAAAATGATACATCAAATGATTTCAGTATTACAGTTGGTGATAATGCACCAACAAACTTTACATACTATTTTAAGGTTGAAAACCTAAAACTACTTTCTGGTGATTATAAGGTAGAAGTATCCGAAAAAGGCATTTCACACTTTGTGAATATGAACAAACAAATTGAATACTTTATTGCTCTTGAAGCTGCCTAAACCAGAAGGATTATATTATGAACGATGTGATGTTGTGGGTGGAGAAATACCGCCCATCTAAAATTAGTGAGTGCATTCTTACTAGTGATTTAAAAAATACTTTTCAGACATTTGTAGATGAAGGACATATTCCAAACCTTCTTCTATCAGGTGGGCCTGGCGTGGGTAAAACCACAGTTGCAAAAGCAATGCTTGAGGAACTTGGTGCCACATACATGATGATAAACGGTTCTGAAGAATCAGGTATTGATGTACTCAGAAACAAAATCAAGAACTTTGCGTCTACTGTCTCTATGGATGGTAATCGTAAGTTTGTGATTCTAGATGAGGCAGATTATCTAAATCCACAATCAACTCAACCAGCTTTGCGTGGTTTTATTGAGGAGTTTCACAAGAACTGTGGGTTTATTCTAACCTGTAATTTTAAGAACCGTATCATCGAACCTTTGCACAGTAGGTGTTCTGTTGTGGAGTTTCGTATTCCTACTTCAGAAAAACCAGTACTCGCTGGACAGTTCTTTAATCGTGTTCAAGAAGTTCTTAAAACAGAAGAAGTTCAGTTTGAACCAAAGGCTGTTGCTGGTATTGTTGAGAAACATTTTCCAGATTGGAGAAGAGTTCTTAATGAACTGCAAAGGTATTCTGCTTCTGGTATGATTGATGCTGGTATTCTAGTCAATCTATCTGAAACCAATATGAAAGACTTAGTTACATTTCTCAAAGAAACTGACTTCAAGTCTATTCGTAAATGGGTTGCAAACAACCTAGACAATGATCCTTCTCGTATGTATCGTAAAGTATTTGATACACTCTATGATGAAGTTCAACCACAAACTGTTCCACACCTTGTTCTTGCAACAGCAGATTATTCTTACAAATCAGCCTTTGTTGCAGATCAAGAAATCAATATGCTTGCATATATGGTGGAGATTATGACACAGGTGAATTTAAAATGAGTATAATGAAACTTTGGCAATACACATTAGGTTCTTACTCTGATGATAAGACAGAACCATATGATAAACCTATGCTTGTTATTAGAACAATATGGATATCACTTCATATCACTACCTGTTTGTTTATTATTCTTGGCAACGCTAAAATACTAGGTATTTGGTAATGGCTTATGAATTAAAAGAATATCTAAACTCAATCAATCTCACAAAGGAAAATCTGATGGAAACAGATGATCCTATGTGGGAAAAGAAATATTATCCATTTATTATCAATAAGTGTGTTGCACCATTCAATGACACTATTATGTTAGTAAATGAGATGAATATGCGTCACCACCTTGACACAAAACTACAATATAACTTTTTACTAAATACTATTAGACCTAAGAAAAGATATGCTCCTTGGGTGAAAGCGGATAAGTTGAAAAACTTAGAGTATGTAAAAGAATATTATGGTTATAGTAATGAGAAGGCCAAGCAAGCATTATCAATACTAAATGATGACCAGATAACCACTATTAAAAATAGTTTGAATAAAGGTGGAAGAAAATGAATGAAATTGAATGGCATCCAGAGTCGATGCTAGAAGTAAAACTTAAAGAACCAGATGACTTTTTAAAGGTTCGTGAGACACTATCTAGAATAGGTGTCGCCTCTCGTAAAGAGAGAAAATTATATCAGTCTTGTCATATATTACATAAACAAGGCAAATATTACATTGTCCATTTTAAGGAACTCTTTGCTCTTGATGGTAAGGATACAAATCTAAACGAAAATGATGTATCAAGACGTAACTCTATTGCTGGATTACTTGGTGATTGGGGATTGGTAGAAATCGTTGGGGATGCAGATCCAAAGGCTCCTTTGTCACAAATTAAAGTGATTGCCTTCAAAGAAAAAGATGAGTGGGTTTTGGAAACAAAATACAACATTGGAAAAAAGAGAGAAGCTTAGTTTGGCACAGTCGTTCTCAGATTTTATTACAGAAGAAAAAAATGAAGAAAACTACAAGGTAGTTATTCTCACAGTTGAACATGGTGATAAATCTATCACTGCAAAAAAGTTTGAGAAACAGGCTCAGAGAATGGGTATGGAAGTTTTATTATCAGACTTCAAAGGTGCATCACTGACTTTTGATGATGGTAAGTATTCCCTAAAAAATAAAGACAACAGTATGGAAATTAGTTCCAAGAATACAGTTGTGTTTGTTAGAGGAACACCAACAAGAGATAGTCATCTCGACTTAATTTCTGAATTGGAAAGAATTGGTTGTACTTGTATTAATAGTAGAACTACCATTAGTATTTGTGCTGACAAGTATCGTAGTTATGTTCGTTTAAAAGATTTTAGATTGAATCAACCAAAGACTGTATTAGTTCCTACAGAAGATGATATAGATACTGCACTAGAAGAACTGGATACAAAGTTTCCTATCATCCTTAAAACACTTAGGGGTGCAGGCGGTGTCGGTGTTCTATTTGTTGAATCAAAACGTGCATTAGATTCCCTAGTACAATTAGTTTACAAACAAGATCCAGACACAGATATTCTTATTCAAGAATATATCAAAACGGATTTTGATGTTCGTGTAGTTATTGCTGGTTCAGAAATTATTGGAACAATGAAAAGAGAAGTTGTTGAAGGTGATTTTAGAAGTAACTATACACAAGGTGGTAATGTACAATCGTATGAACTATCACCAGAAGAAATACGTCAATGTTTAATTGCTGCAAAAGCAGTTGATGGTGACTTTGTTGCAGTTGACTTTATTCCATATAAAGGACAACCATATTTTCTAGAAGTAAACAGCTCAGCAGGCACAGATGGTATTGAAGAAGCTAACTCTGGTTTAAATATTGCAAAAAAAGTTTTAGAACACTACAGAGATATAGATAAGAGATATTCTGTTCCTGTCAGATGTGGTTTCCATGAGATGGTTGATATAAAATCATTTGGTGAAATTGAAACTAAGTTTGATACAGGCAACAGTGCCTTGTCAGTATTACATGCTGAAGGTATAAAGATAAACAATAAGAAGATTACATTCACACTAAACGGTAAAACTATTACCACCGACCTTGTAAAAGAATACAAGGCAAAAACAGGTGCTGGTCTTGACGATAGGCCTGTTGTTCAGTTAGATGTAGAATTCATGGGTCACAGTTATCAGTTCATGTTTGGCCTTGATGATAGAAGTGAAATGGGAACTGATGTTCTTTTGAATAGGTTTGCTATGACATCAATGAATGTTATGGTAGACCCTCAGAAGAAATTTATCTTGACAACAAAACAAGGAGAATGATAATGAAGGTTGGAGAAGCACTACTTCAAGCTGCAAGGAAACAAGCAGAAGGACAGGTTGCAGTCCACATTGCGAACATTAAAGTATACCAGACAATGCCTGCTGGTATAGGTGAACATTCAGATATTACTGAAGCAGTTATGGCAGAGTTAGATAAACTTGCAACTGCAAATGATAGACTAGAAATGTTAGATAAGTATTTTAGTAACGAAGATCAAATGCCTCTTTTCTCTTGACAAAACCCCCCAATAGTGGTATATTTACATTATGAGATTTTACACACATGTTGCCCAATGGGGTAATCAATTACTTGTTCGTGCCGTTGAGAATGGTGTTCGTTCAAACTTTAAAGTAAAGTACGAACCCACTCTTTTCGTACCAGTTCAAAAAGAAACTGGATGGACTACACTGGATGGCAAGAATGTCAATCCTATGAAGTTCCTTACAATCAAAGAAGCAAAAGAATTCGTAGAAAGATACGAAAGTCAACCCCACCTAGTGTATGGGTTGACTAACTTTCCTTACACATACATTGCAGACAAATATCCCAAACAAATTGAGTTTGACAGTTCGCAGATGCGTATTGTTACAATTGATATTGAGGTTGAGTGCGAGAATGGATTTCCCCATGCTCAACAAGCACTTGAGCCTATGTTATCAATTACAATCAAAAACCATGATACAGGACGTATTAAGGTTTGGGGATTACATGACTATCATAATGATAGAGAAGATGTTCAATATATCAAGTGTCAGAATGAACGTGAACTTTTGATTCAGTTCGTATCGTGGTGGGAATCTGATTATCCAGATGTTATCACTGGTTGGAACACAGAGTTCTTTGATATTCCATATATTTGTAATCGTATTAAATCTGTTCTTGGTGAAGATGTAATGAAACGTCTGTCACCTTGGGGTGTAGTCAACTCTCGTATGGTTGGCTCTAACTTTGGTAAGAAAGATCAGATTTATGATATCATGGGTGTTGAGGAAGTTGACTATCTTCAACTCTATCGTAAGTTTACTTATTCTGCACAAGAGTCATATCGACTTGACCATATTGCGTTTGTAGAACTTGGTGAACGTAAAGATGAAAACCCATACGAAACATTTCGTGATTGGTATACAAAAGACTATCAATCATTCCTAGACTACAATATTCAAGACGTTGAACTTGTCGATAGACTTGATGACAAGATGAAACTTATTGACTTGATATTGACTATGACATATGAAGCTAAGGTTAATATATCTGATTCATTTACGTCAGTTAAGTATTGGGATGTTATGATTTATAATCATCTTAGAAACAAGAAGATTGCAATACCACAGAAACGTGGTGTATTAAAATCAGAAAAGTATGTTGGTGCATATGTCAAAGAGCCTCAAGTTGGACAACACAAGTGGGTTCTATCTTTTGATTTGAACTCTCTATATCCACACTTGATTATGCAATACAACTTATCACCAGAGACTTTGTTGAATGGAAAACTTGACTTTGGTGATACACCTGTTGACGCACTACTCTCTCAAAATGTAGACAAATCAAATATTCCAACTGATATTGCTTTCACTCCAAATGGTGCTATGTTCCACAAAAAGTACCAAGGGTTTTTGCCAGAGATGATGCAGTCACAGTATGATGATAGAACCATCTACAAGAAAAAGATGCTGAAGGCGAAACAACAATATGAAGATACCAAAGATCCTAAGTTTCTCAAGGATGTATCTAAGTTTCAGAACATTCAAATGGCTCGTAAGATTTCTCTAAACTCTGCCTATGGTGCAATTGGTAATGAATGGTTTCGTTACTATGACTTGCGTATTGCAGAAGGTATTACCACCTCTGGACAACTATCTATTAGGTGGATTGAGAAATCTCTAAATCTTTACCTAAACAAAATATTAAACACAAATGGAGTTGATTATGTTATTGCATCGGATACAGACTCGGTATATATTACTTTTGACAGGTTGGTTGATAGTGTGCTTGAAAAGAGAACAGACGAATCGGAGGATTCATATCGTGGGAGGGCCGTGGACTTCCTCGACACAGTGGCTAAGGAGAAAATCGAACCTTTTATTGATAAGAGTTATCAGGCTCTTGCTACATACCTAAACGCATACGATCAAAAGATGCAGATGAAACGTGAGGTGATTGCAGACAAAGGTATCTGGACTGCAAAGAAGCGTTACATTCTTAATGCATGGGATGTTGAAGGTGTTCGATATCAAGAACCACAACTCAAGATTATGGGAATTGAGGCTGTCAAATCATCTACACCAGCACCTTGTCGTGAGAAGATTAAAGAATGTCTAAAGATTATCATGCAAGGTACAGAAAAAGATGTAAACGACTTTATCCAAGAGTTTCGTGAAGAGTTTATGAATCTGTCACCAGAAGAGATTGCATTTCCTCGTTCCGTTAATGGACTTGGTAAATGGAGTGACGGTGCAAATATATTTTCTAAAGGTGCTCCTATGCATTGTAAAGGTGCATTGTTATACAATCACTTTTGTAGACAACAGAAACTAACAAACAA
>Ga0181419_1000085_pt1 | contig 29531 bp, 29 predicted proteins | sample 42SPOviralmetaG_FD_130144 | JGI IMG/M metagenome (GOLD analysis project Ga0181419, IMG submission 130144) | Marine viral communities from the oligotrophic San Pedro Time Series (SPOT) site, San Pedro Channel, CA, USA - 42 SPOT_SRF_2013-04-24 | ecosystem: Environmental > Aquatic > Marine > Strait...
ACGCCCCCTATAACAAAAAATATTTATAAAAATACAATACAGATTTTTTTTTTTTATTTTTTTTAAAACCGGCACCCGCGCGCCAGTTTTTTTAAAGATTGCCCCAATATCTTCACCGCCTTGTCTATCAAACTACTAATTACTCATTAACATATCCCTTCAGCACCCGAGTCATCGCCTGGCACGCCTCGACCGCTGATTTAATTGTATCATGCGCCATCCGCTCCAGGTCCGTCCGAGCGTCTAAGTACATCCGCCCACCATTCTTTAACCAGGCATCGTTCCAATAACAATCTTTAACCACTGGGATTAGACTCTCGTCTGGCACCAGTCCGTTCATCTCACTAACATAGTCACCCCAGTCATCCTCGTCCCACACCAGCGCCAGGTGGTCGTATCTGTTAAATATCCCGATCTCATTCATGTGCGCCGCCTGTGCCCAACCCGTCATCCGGATATCGTGTAGCTTCGCCCACTCCTTTAGCACCTTCACCGCATCTACGGCGCCGGGTTTTGTCCCCCATAAATAGTAGTCCCGGTTATAGTGTCCCCACTCGTCATCGAAGTTGAGATCCTTGAGTCCCAGGTCCGGGTCTATATATTCAGGTTCGCCCGTCTCGTTGTAGGAGGCACCCTCGGGGTCCTCATGCCGTGCCCAAATGCGGCACAGGTGGAGGATACCCTGGCGGGTTGTTGGGGATAGTTTAATATAAAATCGCATCTTGCCCGGCAACGAGTTGTCCAGCACTGAGTTCGCGGAGGGGTTCATAGTAGTCATTATGTTTTATAGTGGTCAAAGTTTTAAGTAAATATATAGGGATAAAATAAAATCAATTTTATTTTGGGTGATCCCAAAATCAGGATGCCTGCTTCGCCTGTGCCTCCTCTGCCTTCTCCATCTGTAGGACCTGTTGCTCGACCAGTTCGGCGGTCTGGTTGTTGACTACATTAGCGATTAGGTTAGTAGGTTTTTCAAGAGGTTTAGTTATTTTTAAAATCACCGCGCTATTCTTTTCAAGTTTAGGGGCGGTTAGGTCTGGGTTTAGGATGGCGATGTCCACGTGGTTTAGGGTTTTTGGGTTGGATAATATATGGGTGATCTCAGTCCGGTCCGCTATAAAATCTTGATTAGATAAACTACTTATAGGGACTACATCCAATATAGGTAGGGGGTCAGCTGCTTTAACTATATCTTGGTCGCCCACTATAGAGGAGGATATTAGATAGTATCCGTGTTCTGATAGTGTCGGCAGTGCCTCGGCGACTATGGGTCGAGCATCTGTTGTGACCGGTGTCATAACGGCGCAGTCGTAGAATGAGTTCTGGTAGGCGGCGAAGTTAGTTGGGAAGGCGGTGTCTCCCCCGACATGACTATTATTATTAAATGGGATGGATGGTACATTAACGTCCAACATACTATAAACCTGGATCCCTACATCCTTTAAAATCGGTGTGGGTGTGCCCTGCGCTGGCGGTGCGGTGGTTGGTGCCGAAGCGTTAAAACTATTAAATAAAGTGGATATAGAAGTTATAACCGAGGAGTCTATAGATTGGTCTGTTGTAAAACCTGGCGACTGGTGTGACCCGGACCTACTATAATAGGTTGGTTCTGTTCCCCACCCGCTCGGTTTCTGGAGCTGGTCATAACTAAAACCCAGGCGGAACCACAGGGTGCTCTCCCATGCCCTCTTCGCCTCAACCTCACTATTAAAGTACTCATCAAAGCGCCTCAGGTGTGCTGATCCTTTATTATTAAACTTCTTAGTTCCAAACTTCTCCGCCGTCTTCACTGCCCAGTTATAGACTGCTACTCCACCCAGTCTGGACATTATTGCCTCTATAGTATTAGTTAATATAGTGTAGTCCTCTCCCCGTCCTTGGGCATTTATTCCACCAGATTCTAATAGTGCCCTCGCCGCTGTCGCCGTCGCTGCGATCGCGGCACCGTTTGGTGCCAGGTAGGCGTCGGCGATTAATGTTGGATTCTGGAAGTTTCCCTTCGCGACTCTCTTTATAAATACCCCCTCTTGTCCTGCTTGTGAGGACTGAGATGTTCCGAACCTGTCGTGGGTAGGGAACTTTCTGGGCTGGTGTAGTCTGGATATAGAGAACCCCGCATTTTGGGTATCATATGATAGTTCGACCTGTGTGGTGCCTACTGGGATGCCTGTTGTAAAATAGTTCATCGACTCTGTTGAGAACCCGGTGGGACCCAGTTTCTGGAACTCCGGGTCAGTGGGCACCTTGCCTCGCTCAGTCATCCCGGTTGCTGGGGTGTTATAGTGTGTGACGCTGGATATCTGGAAGGCGTTAGTGTTCCGCTGAGCGTTGAGTCCTTGGAAGAAGAACTTATTAGTGGAGTTAGTCTGCCCGAACTTATTAAATTGGAGCATATCTTCTGATACATTTAGGGTGCCTGTATCAAAGTTCGCCTGGTCTGTTTCTATAGAAGCTCTTCTTATAAATTCAAAGTGATCCGATTGTACCATAATAGCACTATATGGAATATGTTCTCCGCTGTCTAATGCCGCTACACATGCGAGCATACCCGCGGTATCCACCCCTCCTTTTAGTTTTAATTGGTCTGAGAACTTAGTGGAGTCAGGATTAATGCCTACCGGAGGTCCAGGCACCACATCATTATGGGTGAATAGTGCTGTCCAGAATGGTATAGTCTGGGTGTTCCCTGTTGGGAACTTTGGGTTCCCCGCTCCTGTGTATGCGTTCGGGTCTGGTTGTAAATATCCTTCCTCTGCTTGGACTAAACGGTTCATTATATTAGTGACTGGGATGCCCTGCCATCCCGGAACTGTTAATGCCTTCTGCCTCTGGACGAAGGTGTCGCGCCCCTTTATATCATCTGGGTCCACGATTCCATTAAATTGGTCCTGTATTAGTATTGCCAGTTGTAGAACTGAGTAGACACCCTTTGGGATCTTTATAGTTAGAGTCCCGACCATGGGCGTGATCTGAAGTGTTCCGTCTGCCTTCTTATAGAAGTTCATATATGGCATTTTAGTCTCACTACCTCCCACCTTCTCTCTTTGAGGCATATATTTATCAAAATTAGAAGTTCCATTAGACAGCGGATTAACATCATAACTAACGAACTCCCGCCCGGCGAACAAAGAGTTTACTGGTGTATTAACTCTCTCGTATAAATCAAACTCGAGAGCGGTCGCCGGATCTTGGGGGTGTTGTATTAAAGTATTATAGTCTGTATCCACCCCATAAAAACTATAATTTAGTGTCTCCTCTATATCAGCGGGTATCTCTATCGATCCACCCGTGATACCCTTCTTATTAATGAAGGACGATGCGACTTTGATTTCGGTACCTGTAGGGAGCTCGAGTCCCTCATTTATTCTATAGACCCACCGATTATTATTATCAGAGTCTAACATCGAACTATTAGCAGCATTAACATCTATATACGTTGACGCCATTTATACAATAATAAAATAAAATAAAATAATTAGAGATTAGAAACTACTATAGACATGCCACCGCCTGGCATCGACCGAACATTAACCAGTCTTGTAGCAGCTACTAAGAAGTTTATATTTAAAGCGCCAGCGTCTGAGTTGGCGCAGGTTGGTGTGTTGGCGATATTACTGGCGATTGCGCCGTGTGGTCTTCTAACATATTTAACTATTAATGGGTAGTTGCCTATAGTTCTGCCACCTCCTTGGATGCTTGGGTTCCCGTTAGAGAGGTCGAGCGCGAGTACATTATACTTCCCTAACAAGTTCGCCTCAGGAGGGGAGAGTAGTGAATACTCAGTATTAACATCGGAACAATATAATGGTTTAATAACCTGGAGATCGTTGCCTAATACATAACTGAGTTGGTTATAATGCTGGAGTGGTGAGTGCTGAGGTGTTGGGTAGAGGTCTACTCCATTAATATTATATTGGATTGTATTAATAGAGCAGGCGTCGGACCGCTGCCCGAGTAGGACCCGGTCCTCGGGGATATCTGGTAGTTGTTTTAAAAACTGAATATAGTGGACCTCCTGGTCTAAAACATTTAGTCTAAAGTCCTGACTCTGATTAACATTAGCAGTACCCGCATTCAAAGTCTTCTCTATATTAAATACATTCATAAAATCAAGTGTTAGACCACCCTCGCCGGCAGTCTTCGCCTTATAGTCCTCCTGGACCTTTGAGGGGAAGATTAAATAGTCTACAACCAGTTCGACATCATCAAACAAAACATCCCCAGCAGCTGCTGCGAGGCGTCCTCCGCCTGCGTAGTTGTTGGCAGGTGCCGCGACATCATTAACCCATAAAGAGGAGTCTGCCTCAAATTCTATCTCGAGGAATACCTTATAGTCTGTGAAGAGGAAGAGTGGTATATCGCGCTGCTCTAAAGCAGGCAAGAGCATCCCAAGAGGGATGGCGTGGAGGTGGTTATTATCTTTATTAGTTGTGATCTCCTGTGAGTTAATAGCAGCACCGACACCTGTATTAAAAGCACCATAATTAATACCTGAGCGGGCGTTGTCGGGGTAGATGGAACCAGTTGGGGCGGCACCTGCGGAGGCGCTCACGGCGGTGCCTGAGCTCGCGACCTGGTATTGGAGTTGGTTCCCGAGGTAGTGTGATAGTTTCTTATTCTGGACATCTGGTTTAACTTTATATAAATGATTTAGTGTTGCCCATCTGCCGCATTCGGAGAGGTTCTGAATTTCAAAGTCACCAAAATGGAGCTGGACTCTCTTTATAGCGCCTAAAACTCCATTAAAGCAGTTCGCTCTAAGTGTCTTGGCACCATCATTAGATCTACACTTGAAGGTTATTAGTGATGATTTATCTAAAAACCCTGCTGTATCAAGTCTAAAGATATGTTTATATGTTGAGGAGTTAATTGGGAAGATTCTCTCAGTTCTAACTTCCATAATGTTCTCCATATCTGTTAGTTTATAGTCAGTTAGATACTGAAGGTTCGCACTCATTAATCCGGGATCATTATCGCCATAATTCATTTTATAAATTAATGATATATATTTTATTTTTTCTTATTTTTTTTAGAAGATTTATTAAAAATTTTTTCAATATCTTTTTTTTTAGACTCTTTATTAACTTCATTCTCATAGTTCTTTGGCATATAACTAAGTACTGATGTCATCCCCTTTATATCATCTGCTTGGATTTTGGAACTGTTCTTTAACATTATAAAGTATACATTAAAAAAAAATATTATTGTATTTTATAAAATGAACTTTAACTTGATATCGCCATCCGGGAATGGATATGAGTATACCATCAGGTTCAAAGAACCTATAGACATACCAGCGAAGTCTAAAATAACTATGAACTGGGCAGAACTAACCAGAGCAGGGAAGATAGTATTAAAGAACCCCGCGACTATAGTTGTTAAAGCAAGTCACGAACATGTGTTCCCTCGGAAGGTCCCAAGCGGAACCTTCCCTAATAATAAAGTATTCGACAACCAGGCATCCTCATCTACTACCGTCTCAGTCGGGTCAGGCACCTATAGCTTCTCTGAACTGGCGGCGAAGATAGATACTGCCCTCGCAGCAGCTCTGACTACAAGTACTAACGGGAACCTCGAGTATTATGAACCTAATGACGATGCTTTTAGTTTTCTATTAGAACCGGGGAACTCCATCCTACAGGTCGGTTATGAACTGGGCGGAGAGTGGAACGACCAGTCTGTAGCGAATGTTAGATCCACCTACGATGCTACAGGGTCACCACAACTGGCAGCGAAGACTACCTCAGCAGGCGCGACACGCCCATTCGCATACCTAAAAGACAAAGCGGGAACTAACGGCACCTTCGATAGTTTCTCCACAGACTTCTCTAAACACTACTTCCACTATCAATACTTTAACCCCACTAACACCTACGTCCAGCAGAACTTAGTGTTCTTGAGGGGCGGGGCGGCACTAAAACCAGGCGCAGCGGGAGGCGCCGCCGGGCAGGCAGGCAGGATCTGTTTTGGATTATATTCAAAAGAATACGCCCAGGGGGTCGGTGCGGCACCAACTGCTAATAGAACTGCCCCAGCACTCGCCAACACTATATCGGTGGATGCCGGCGGACTCCCCCGGAACTTTATTAATATAGTATCGGGACCTATAGAGGGCGACTTTAGTATTCAAATGGCAACTAATGCTGCCGGGAAACCAATAGAAGAATGGACCTCCATCGGAGAAGCAATCCACGAGATGACTGAGGTATTTAACCTCCCCATGCGGGCGCTATTTATGGACAACGAGACACCCCAGTACACTTTTCATACCTATATAGAAACCAGATACGATGACTTATATAAAACCAGACCCAAATTATTCTTTAGAGTCTACAAATCAGCATCGGGGACTACCGCCGGTGATCTTATATATGACTCGCGAGCTGCCGGACACTTCCTCCCATACTCACTATTAGTAGCGGAGGCAGGGAACGCTATGGGAATCGATTATGACAACGCCACTGAGATTAACTCTCAAATCCCATTTAATGTTCTACTCTCTGCCGATACTGATGACGAGGGATGGAAGGTCTGCCGCTTTAAATCCTTCAAGAAGGACCTAAATGCCGGGGGAACACTAACCAATCCTCAGAGTATTATAGAGAAATACACTCTAACCTTCAGCGGAGGACTCGAAACAGTTTTGGGCACGTCTGAGGCAACACTAAGACCTAATGCTATATTAGATAGAGCAGGCGGCGACTTTGAATTAGAGAACCTAAAAACAGTAGTCTTATTATACTCTAACCTGGATGTTAATTGGAAGTTAGACTCCTATTCCATCTTTTTAGATCTCCCCATAAATAACTATAAAAATGTAGAGAGCACTCAGCAGGGAGGGTTCGCGAAGCAGATCCTGGCGAACTTGCCCAACCCCTTCGCTGTGGGAGAGGTCTTAGAACCAAACTCCACCGGGAACTCTGAGGTGCTGTCTGTGTACCAACCCTACCAACAGATAGTCCACCAAATGAATAATAACCCAATAAAGACTAATAGTATTAGAGTTAAAATAGTTAAGATGTCTGATGAGACACTATCATCTGAACTAAACAAGTCTATAGTAAACTTCACTATAATACCACCTAACTAATTTTTTTATTTTATTTATATATAAATGTCACGAGCTACTAAGACTTTTATTGCTCCTGAAGAAATTACCCAGATCTTGGACCCCCAGATCGGTTTTAAACTTATATCCCAAAACCCACAGGCAGGAATCAGGCGACTGGAGGACCTAAACCTAATGGCACTATATAAAGTGGTTGAGGCATTCAACCTGGATGTTAAAATAAAAGACTATAAAAAGAAGTCTAAACCAGTTTTAATTAAGGAGATACGGAAGAAGGCGAAGTTCATAGAACCATTCCTAATAAAGAACCCGGACCTTCTGAAAGACCAACCGTTCTCTAAAATCGATGAACTATCAGTGCCCCAACTTCATAAACTTATACAAAAGTATAATGCTGAAACTGTTATTAAAGGTTATAAAAAACTAACTAAAGACCAGATGATAGAACAACTCCGGGCGAGGCTCCCCCATCTCGTCGCGCTACTTGAAACCAAACCGGGACCTATTAGTGCTCGGAAGGGTTATGGGGGACAGATCGGGACGTCCGATCATGTCCGGATAGTTAAAGGGGGGCGTCGTTTTGGAAAATGGGTAGCAGGTACGAGGGTTCCCAAGAGGGCGCTGGATCCTGAAGATTATGGAGTTATTGGTGTTCCTACTAAAGATTTTTATCCAGGAGAAGAGTTCGAGCATAGTGGGGGTGCTTATGACGATTCCCGGGTTTATAATATCCCACCGCCTGCTATTAGTTATGAGGAAGTCGGTGACGACCAGTTGGTTAGTCACCGCCCTATCGATATTAATGAAAAATTTAAATACAGGTTTGCCGAAGACCCAGACAAGAGAGATTCTGAATATAGTATTAGTACAACTGTTTTTAACCCATTCACCGTCTTTAATATTCTTGGAGATGAAAAAACTGAAGTCCAAAATATTAGTGACGGGTTGGACCTGTACCAAGCATCCGGTGTTTTAATAACTTCACAGCAGATCGCTGAAGACAAAGCGATTGGAGGATTCGAAGATGATGACCACCATGTGGTGGAGTTTACGGTCACCAAGATACACCGAGTTCTGGATGCGAAGGACGTTAGTCCCCGTTCTGGTGCTCGTGACGAATATCGGGGTGTTTCATTTATGTCTAAACCCAATAACAACTATGAGGGAAACCACTTCTCCAGCATCGCGCCCTACTTTAGATGGAAGGCACGCGACCCAAAAAGAACTATAGTTAAACTACTATGGAACGGAGACAAGGAGAAGGGATTAGTAGGTCTTACATCTGCTATAACTAAGATGCCTGGTTATGTGAATTGGGGGATGGTTTATACTGATATAGAGACTAAAGTTAATGGAAAACTTGCCACTAAATATATTAAAGTATTCCCATATGATGAAATCGGAAGAGTAGTTATAGTCGCCGACAACTCGGACGGCGAAGACGGGGCATTCAACCCACAAGTAGGCAGATTAGAGCAAGTAGGCGTTGCTAATATATTCGAGAAAGCTGACTACTCAGTTAAAATGATTAAAGATTCTGGTTATTTTGAAACAGATGAGAAGTTAGAAACATATGATGACTGCTTAGACTTTTTAAAAAAGAATAACTTTCAATTATTTAGATTACAAGGCGAGACTCGCAGCGGATGGAATGGTAAAAGTCAGATGACGTACCGCGAGAGATTAGAAGAGCATGATACGGATATAGATAGCATGGGCAGTCGATTATATAGTTTATTAAATAGTATTAGACGAAAATATAAAGTATCAGATGAAGGACCTGCTGGGAATGGCATGTACTTTAGTCCGATCGCCATAAAAGCGGAAAGCTCACTAAGAGAGTATTTTGAATACTTCCAGGCGGTCGACTATAAAGGTATAAAAGATGATACAGACACCCCATTCGAAAGGCGTTATGGTGACCCTAATGATGACTTATTAGATGAACTACTGGTGGACGATACACAAGGACTGTCGAATCCGCCTGTGTCTCCGGTTTTTAAAAGGGCGGGCGGGGAGAAGCAGGGTTGGACCGGTCCCCCGAGTCTCCGAGACCTCAAGGAATTCGCGCCAGATGATGACGTCCCAATGTACTCGGGCATCGTAGAGGCGATTTTTGAGGCAGCTGATATATTCGGTGATGATGAGGAAACCATCAGAGTTGAACCAATAAAATATAAAGGACAGACATATTATATAGATGTTAATACTGGTGATGTATATGACCCCGAAACCTCTGAACCAGTGCCACTCAAGTACCTCGGTGAAGGGAATTTCGAGGAGCTGGCGGATTTTGTAGACCCTACCCCGGTGGAGACGGCACCAGAACCAGAACCAGACACGGCAGAACCACAACCAGCACCAGAACCAGAACGAGATATCGGAGACTGGAATAGAGGAGGAACAGATGACGAAGAAGAAGAGGAATTCAGATATGACAAACTCATAAAGGACGAAACAGGGGAGAAGTTCTTATTAGTGGATGGTGATGAGCTGGAGGCGATCCAGTCGGCAGATCCCGAGGACCGAGGGTACCATATCGATGGATTCTATTATGTTAAATCATCAGAGTCTAAAGATGGACCTGGTGATTATAGTTATGATGTTGTCCATAACGACAACCTATATAAAACAATAACTACGCTCGGCGGTTTAGACAAGAAAAAATTTAAAAAATAATATATATATATATGAATATGGAAATCGAGGACAAAGTGTTTAACAAGAAGAAACGGGAACTAACAGACAAACAGAAGGAGGCACTCGCGAAAGGACGCGAGAAGGCAAAACAGAAGAGATTAACTAAGTTAAAAGACGCCGCCGATATTAAAGCGGCGAAGGAACAGAAGGCGGTTATTAAATCTAATGCTAAGAAAACCAGGTCAGAGCAGGCACGCGCCAGGGTCCAGGGAACTCAGCGGAAGAAGAAGGTGGAGTCCTTCCATAACTCTAAATATGATATCTTAGAGAATATGGAATCAGAAGCGGACTTTGACCAGCTCGAGAAGGCATTAAATATAGATGAAGATATTATAGCAGATCGGTCCCGCCTCAAGTCATATCTCGGGGAGATGATTACCCAGAATGGAGGGCAATTGCCCTATTAACGTCGCAGCGCATGTCGACTATAATATCTATTAAATCCTGGTTATATTTATTTATATTTATTAATTTTAGTTTTAGTTGTTCGTTATCATCAATTTTTTTTAGATATAATGCTTTATATCTTTTCATATCCGCCTCGGCACGCTTATAGTCTTTTATTAGTTGTTCCACATCATCATAGTCAAAACTTAGATTACCCATTTTAAATTATATTGTATAATTATCTTCAAGTAAAATTAAAATCAATTTTTTTTATAATTAATACTTATATGAAGGAAGAAGAAACCAACTCAAGAGATTTAACCGTCTACCCAATCAATATAGATGAGGACAAGTTGGGAGAGGATGACTCTATGTATCCGCTGCCCAATAGAGTCCATTTTAATGTACTACTGGGTTCTATCCGGTCAGGGAAGTCTACTCTATTAAACTCATTATACCTCAGTCCGAGGTTTATGGGGGGAGACAAGTATGATGTCCGGATTCTAATATCCAGCACCGCCGCCAACGACGTTCAAATGAAATACATGACTGAAGAGTTCGATTATGTCTTCGAGGATTATACAGAAACACTATTAGAGGAGCTATTAGATATGATATCTAATGATACCCAGGACCGGCACTATTTATTAGTTATAGATGATGCTATGGCGGAGAACGGGATTACCCAAAAGAAGGCGGGGAAACCAGACAAGTTTACTCAACTCATCACGAGGTATCGTCACGTGGGATCTAATGTTCTGGGTACCGAAGGGCGCCTCAGTATAGCAGTTGCTCTCCAGTTCTTTAAGTATCTCACCCCAACTATTAGAAACCAGATACAGGGTCTATTTTTGTGTGGTGCCTTCTCAGAACACGAGATCAAGAAGATCGCTGAGGCATATAGTTTTATGGGAGGCTCTGTTAAAGAGTTCCTTAGACTCTTTGAAGCGAGTAGGAAGGATGACTATGACTTCACATATATTAATGTTCCGCGATTAGAGATGTATAGAAATTTTAATGAGTTATTGTATTCAAAAAAAAATAATTATAATATACATAACAATGCCGAAGAAAGTGAAGACAGAGGAAGAGAAAGCGATTTTGAAAGAGAAGAGGGCGGCAAGTCTCGCGAAGGCGCGCGCCGCCAAAAAGCAAAAGCAGTTAGACCAACTAAAGTCAGTACAAAACCAAAGTGACATTAAGAAGGTTCAGGAAGCAGTCGCCGCCCAGGAGGAGGTAGTAGTTCAGAAACCAGTTGCCTCAACCAGAGTTCAGAAGAGGCAATATAAAATATAATATATAATATATGATAGACATCTGGCAGAGTCTAATATTAATGAACTTATCTATATCTATTAGTCATCTATTCTATGAGTGCTGCTGTTGTATCAGTTGTCCAACCCGTGGGCGACAGGGTCCTCAATAAAGTTGAGTCCCGAGTCAGTCACCTCATCAGCAGTCACCGTCAACCCGAGGTCGATGAGATTATCTTTTAATAATGATGGATCTATAATATAACACTGACCATTTATCCCGGTCGGTTTATGACTGGTGTGTCTGTCCACGACCCCATCTAATACTACCATCTCCCGCTTGAAGTCCTGGTTCTTCACCTTAGACTGGTAGTCCATGTCGCCGGAACTCTCACAGAATCTGGTGTACCCCTTATATAAATTACCGCATAAAACTATCCAGGAACCATTGCCCCGCCGCGCGATCTGACTATAGCACTGCGTGTGCTTATCTATTAGGAGTTGCTCTAAGAACGCGTGGTAGTTCTTTATAGAGTTCTTCTTAGATCTGATTAGGAAGTCTGTCTGAGGTATGGTCGTCCGGTCGAAGTCGAATCCTGTTAGGTCCCGGTTCATTAGTTCTCTATATAATAATACTAAAGCATTAGGATTCCTCTGGGCGTTATAATATGGCGAATACTCTGCCTCAGTATATCTCTTAGTAGCTGACTCAAAGAGGGCGAATCGTCTATTATCGTCGGTTATTCTGATGCCAGTGTTCTCCTCATTTAGAGTCATAATAAAACTGACATAGTTTCGGTCGACTGAGAGGTTCTTGTATTTCTTTTTAATATTAATAGTCTTAGAAGTTATAGCACCCTTTAACTTCTCTATATTCCTGGCGTTGTCCAGTCCCTCTGGTTCATCTATATTAACTAATATCTTGTTCTCGATGGCATCATTAAAACTACCCCAGACCTCCCGCGCGGGGTCCCGTGTTTCAAAGACATAGTCCTCGCTCAGCATCCGCCCGAGCATCAGTATTAGATCCGACTTGCCGATGCCCTTCTTGCCCTTCAGCACGAGCATGACCTCAGACTTCTTAGTTGGATTCTGGAATATATTCGCCAACCAGTTTAATATATAATTATAATTAATAGTCGACTGCGCCTGCCCCCGCTTGTCTGCGAACAGGTTAAATAAATACTTCTTTAAGTTCTGATAGTCTGCCTCATCGTCCTCAGTGATGTCCGGCTCAGTTAGGGAGTCAATCGCCGACTGGAACCCCCGGAAGGTATTAAAGAATTTTGGGGAACACTCATTAACGTCGGGCACGAACTTCTGGTCCTCATAGATCCGCTTGTTCGGATCCATTATCCAGTTCTCTATAAAGAGACTTGGATTCTTCTTCCCGGTGATACAATTAGTCCGGAACTCCCCCGCAGGTCCCCAGTCCACGTACATCTCTTTTAGAGCGCTACTGGATACAAATGTGTTCCCGTCGCCTCGTAGGATTAGGAACCCGTTCTGGAGTTTTATCTTAGCGACGCCCTCAGTGCCCTCGAACTGCTCTCTGAGTTCTAAGTAGGCAACCTTGTTCTCTTCTAACTGAGTCTCCTTATCGAGACTCAGTGCCGTCTGCCCGACGTTCTTAGGGAAGTCTATCATACTTTTAAATATGAACTTTATATTACTCTTCTCTACTTCTTTTAAGTAGTTGTTAAGATTGTCTAATGTCTGCCCGTCCCGCTTCTCCATAAAGAACCCGTCCATCATAGTGCCGCCGACGATCTCCTTATCGTTCTTTAAATACTTGATCGCGAGAGAGAGGATCTTGTTCTCCATATTAAAGATATAGTGACTAAGTACCTTCCCCTTTATATTGTAGGGTTTATAGTCGCACTCCATCTGCTTCGCCTTCTTCTTGAGCGAGTGCTCGACTGCTTTAACCAGTTTAGGATTATTAGTATAGACCCAGTCCTGGAGTAGTTTTATCTCCTGGTCTAATGAACCCTTTATAATGGTTTTCTTAGTAGAGAATAACTTTTTAATATAGTGCTGCTTACCCTCTGCTCTGTCTATAGTATTCCCCTTCTTCTTACACTGGAGCATGTAGTTCATAACCCACTTAGACCGGTTGGATACATAGTCATCGAGCTTCTCACAGGGTAGACCCTCGCGCTCAGCGATCTCGTGTGCCATCGTGTACGCCGCGTTGACCATATCTACATCGCGGTAGTGCTTGAATGCCAGTGCGTTCCGCCAGCGTCTACTCAGCGCGCAGAGACCAGTTTTACAAAAGACCCTGCCCTGATAGGTAGCACCCTTCTGCTCGTAGAGTGGTGTATACTTGCCCGAGTCCTTACATGCCTTCCGGTAGATCTTCCGCATCTGCGCGAGGTCGCCAGCATCTGGTTTCTCGAAGTCGTGGTCCTGGTGGAGGACCTTATCAAGTAGTGCTATATTACATCTTTCGTAGGCAGGTATTATATCACTCATATAGTCATAATCAAATATATTATTTCCCGTGTTTAATAGTTTAGTCATTTTGTTTTATTTTGTTTATAACTATATTTATAAAAACCTTCTCAAATCAATTTTTTTTTATTTTTATTTTAACCGGTGAATCACTATAAAATCGACGATCCCAAATTGGGTATGACTGGTTCAATGAGTTCGGACTGACTACTATTAGAATCTGGATAGTAGGCGGTGAAAGCGGTGAAGATATTTTATGGTGCCAGATTACAAATATTAACCGGGTAGGTATAATGACTATGGTTTTAATAGTTGCCCGGTGAAGATATTCAGCACTTTTTAGAAACTTTCATCCAAAAATAAAATAAATAAATTTTTTTTTAAAATTTTTTTAATATCAATTTTATTCAAATAGTTTCCGATTCGACCCGTCGTTTCTTCACCGCCTCAAGTATACCAGTATAACCCTCTACAGAATAAAATAAAGTGTCTATATATAATGACTAAAACTATAGATATGATTAAAGCGGTATTCGAAGGTTTAACTAACTTAGTTAAAGTATTAAATATTAGATCTAAGTGCTGCTGTGAGAGTAGTTGCTCGCAGGAGCATGCTGAATATGAAGGACCGGAATACGATCCGGTTAAAAAAAGATGGTTAGGTACTCGAGGATTAGATGGCGAGTTAGACTAAAGTAGTTGGAGCTTGCTTCTGGATCATAGACCCAACATCTACTCCACCACCCTCACCTTGTATCTGCCCTTTAACGTCGTCCGCCTTCTTAGTGGCGGCATCGCCTCCAAAGATATTTTCAAAGAGATCCACTAACCCTGTGACTGCCCCGACACCGAGTCCGATTGGACCCATCCAGTCGAGTGCCTGTCCCGCCAGTCCGGACCCTACTTCTGCCATCTCGGGGAGAGCATCACCCACACCACCGGCGACCTTAGAGACTGCTTTATTAGCAATATTACCTACTGCCTTCCCCGCACCTGAGAGTATCTCATTAGCGGAGTTGGCGCCGACCTCGCCTGCCTCGGTGGCATCTGCCGCTCCGGTTTTAACTACCGACTGCCCGAGGGACCTGGTGCCACTAAATACATCCGTGTCCGCAGCGCTGCCTGGTGCCGATGATAGATCAGCGCCGGTTGCCCGTCCTGTACCTTGTAGTGTATCGGTGGCGGATACGTCTTGGGTCGCCGCTGGGTCTGTTGGTCTCGCTGCTGCCTCACGCGCTTGGAGTGCTTCATCCATCTGACCTGCTTGGTCATCTGCTGGACCTGTTGCCGATGGAGTTGGGTTGCCTGGGTCCGCCTCAGCAGTTTCAGTTCCGGTTTTTTGTCTTGCCTTGAGTTGTAAATTGCCTGGGTCATCTCTAAATATATTGTCGGCATCAGCGTTGCCTGTTGTTTGGTCAGGGAAAAATGAACCATCTTCAGTTATAGGGTCGTCTCCTCCTTGTTTGGGTGCGTCATCAGTCGCTGCTCTCTGAGTAGGAGGTTTTGCCTGGGCACCAGTTCCGTCGGATGGGTTGTCGCCCTCACCCTGTCCTGCGCCCTGTTTACCGGCACCCCTGCGTGCCGCTTTGGCGGCGTTCTTGCCTGCCTGTATCTTTCTATAAATCTTTCTCCCCGCTATTACTGAACCTCCGGCGGAGTCTAATACCTCTCCTGCCTGAGCGATGGGCTCAGATATCTTTTTAAAAGCATCCTCGATCATGCCCCGCTTTCTATCTATATTCTGTGACGTCATATCCTCCTCGTGTCCACGTGACTCTGCCATCCGCTGGGAATACTGATTTAGAAGTTCGCTATAACTCATTTATACTATAAACCAGATATAATAAAATAAAAATTGATTTTTATATTTAAAAAAAAATCTACAATATATATTATAATGCCCAGGACTAAACAAGTTAATACCTACCACTTTAGAGTAGATTACTCATCTGATTCCTCAGAAGGCGATGACGAGGTTAAAACCAGATACTTCACGACCATGGACGAGGTCGCCACCCACTTTAATGTCTCGCGAAGCACTCTATATAACTATAAAAGAACTACCCCAACTAATAAAAGAAAGAATATACTAATAAAGAATATAACTAAACTGGAGGACCCCCAACCGGTCTATAAAAAGATTATGGTTCATTTTGATTAAACCACTCCTCTATAACTTCTGAGAGTTCGGATCTGCCCATCTCTATAAACTTTTTAACTAATAACATCGGACCTTCTAACTCCATCTGGTCCGTATAATTATCCATCATGCGCAGGCACCCATACGCCGTTATTAGACCTTTAAATAACATTACCAGTAGCTCGCGCGACTTATCTAATTGTTCCTGTTTTTTATTAAACTGTTCTTGAAACTGCTGTGCCAGTTCTAAGTACCTCTGCTCGGTTAATGGTTCAGGACTATTTATTTGTTCCATATATATTATATGGAAGAATTTATTAACCATTATTTATCAAAGTCGAACACGGCGGATACTAAACCGATGATTAATAATATTAGAAGGATAGAGAGATTATTAGATACTCCTATAACAAGTTGGTCCGTTCCCCTGTTCGACGATGATTTAAATATTATTTGCGAACTAAACTCTAAATATTCATATAACACTGCCATCTGTTCTATCCATGGAATCCTCGTGTGGTTGGATTGGAAATCCGCCGGTACAACACTAATAAATAAATATCGTGAATATATGAATGACTATATAGAAATTAGAAATATTAAAACCTATAATAAAGTAGTCAATTTTGAAAACGACGTGGAGTATCCCGCTCTCCGCACTATGGTCCTAAATAAATCTACCCACTTTCTGGGCGGGAGTCACGCCTTCACTAAGTTCCGAAACTTCCTTATCTTAGCTCTCTATACTCTTATGGCACCAGTTAGACTCGGGAACTTTATAGATATGAAGTATTTAAAGCAGGGCGAGGACCCGGCGATACTCCCCCGGACCTCTAACTATATTATCCGGATGGTTGATGGGGACTATTTATTTGTATTTAATAAATATAGAACCTCACGGACTAACGGGCAGATTATATATAAACCTGAGGAGGTCGTGCTCCAGCGCCTTATTAAAAAGTGGTTCGCGAACTACTCTAAGAACCAGCACTACTTCCTGGTTAATACCAGTGGCGAGAGTATCAGTCACAACAACCTAACCAACTCTTTAAGTAGTATCTCCCAAAAACTATTTAATAAAAATATAACTATAAATACGATCCGCGATAGTTTCATCGCCGACTTTCTAAAGAAAGAGAATACTCTAAAAGAGAGAAAGAGAATATTTAAATTAATTGGGTGTGTCTATAAACCCAGTCAGAACGACTTATATTTAAGAGTCTAATTACTTACCATGCTTTTTCATCGCTGCCTGGTGTGCCTTAGCGAAGGTCATGCCCTGGCGCATCGCCTTCTTCATTAGTCTCATATGTTCTTTAGTGTGGTGCTCGGCGTGTTCGTCGAGCTTCTCCTGTTGGAGTTTAGATATTGGTTTTGCCACTTTCTTATCCTTTCTATTCATTGGTTTATTACCTTTCATATATTTTGAACCGTATGCCATTGTAGTGTATACTATGTGCTATCATATAAAATATAAATATAAAAAAAATTAATTAACCTTTCCATAAAACTCTGCGCGCCCAATAATTAGCGCTGTTCTTATTGTTCTTAGTTAGATTACCAGATTTGTCCTTGATTCCCCCGGACCTCTCTAAGTAGTTCTTCCGTCTGGCGGGGTCCTTATGTTTAGTGAAGTCACTCATAGAACTATCACCAAAATGGATTAGTCTTTTGCCCCCATCTTTTTTAACATATACCATACCCTTCTTTCCTTTCTTATTGCTCTTATATGGTTTATATAATGGTTTAGTCTCCTTGAAGTTCGCCGGCGCTGGTTTCATTTATAATATATATAATTATTTTTTCCTACCTGCCTTTAATTCATTCTTATCTACTTGAGCTGCCTTCCCACCGGTCACAGCGGAGTAGACTCGTGCCATCGCCCATTGTTCTTTACCCATCTTAGCGGAACGGGGCGCACTGGGTGCCTTCTTCCCAGACTTGAGGCGGACTGAGGCGGGGTTCCCTTTCCAGGCACCAACACCTTTATTATATATTTTTTGGATTGCTGAGCGCTTGATGCCGGTGAGTCGTGCGATATCGGCGAGGGAGTTAGATTTGTCGGCGGGTTGTCCGTACTTCTTATTAAACTTTTGTTTATGGGATGTAGTCATTTTAAATTAATATCAGATTTTTTCTGGGAGCGAGTTTTTATACCTTCTGTTTCTACTTCTGCCTTCTTCTCGCACTTCTCGGTGTCTCTTAGATATACGGTCTTTAATGTATCTAATACATGCTCGGCATCATAGCAGGCGATTATCTTACCGATCTCGGAGCAGCAGGTACACAATCCAATCGAGGTCCATTCTTGAGAGTCGCAGAGAACACAATTAAACATCTTTATAATTATAATTAAGATTTTAATTTGAAAGCTGGTAGAAGAATGAATAGTCCCTGTTGGTCCCAGATGTATTAAATACTCTTATTCTCATATAACGCTGGGGCATTTGTTCTATTATTGATATACCTTGAATATAACTCAAAGCACTATCAGCAGATAGTGCTGACTGGAATGCTAATGGAGTGAAGGCGGCGAGACCACCGGGACTATCTGTATTATATATAATATCGGTGCCACCCGCGAAGTCTGAGGCATCACTCCACTCGATATTCCAAGAAGCGGAAGTACTATCAGTCTTACCTATAACTATAATACTCCTATAACTCTCTGTATCTAATATTGGAGTAGTATTATTAGTAGATGCTGAGACTACTGAGTTTTTAACGAGATTTGATGGTTTAGCATTCTTATTATTAATAACTATTTCATTTGAGGATATACATAATTCAAGTGCTTCGACTGCTCCCTCGATCTCCGAGAGGTGTCCATTAGCGGTGGTTTGGAGAGTTGAGGTTGCTTTAGTAGTATCGGAGTTTCCAACTATATCTACCTGGAGATGCCCCGCGGTATCCGTAGTCACTAACCTCGCTACATTACCACTATCACGCCCTATCATAGCAGTACCGGTGCCGGTCGCTGCCAAAGCAGCTTCTCCAGCGAACTGGGTTCCACCACCACCTCCACTCAAAACATCTACTTGGAGGTGTCCTTGAGCGTCTACTAATATATGTTGAGTAGAACCTCCAGCATCAACAGCAGTTTTAACAGCACCACCACCTATAACTAATGAACCATTTGATTCTAATGCCAACTGAACTGGTGTCCCACCATTCACACCCATACATTTCGCTAATTGTGTGCCGTTAGTTTGGTTCGCTATAATTGCTGCTTCATTAGTATTACTAAGAGTAGTTTGATTTGCTATCTGAGATGCCTTCCCCCATACCTCGCCATCAAAAGTTTGGAGCACACCTGTAGCACTAACTAACATTGGTTTATTATCAACCCCACTATTATTACCTAAACAGATTGCTTGCTGAGTTCCATTAGTCTGGTTCGCTGAGGTTGCTATTGCCCCAGTATTTAGTTCTATATCTACATCGAGTTTCCCATTAGCATCCACCGAGAGTGCTTTAACTGAGTTCGATGAATAGTCATAACCATATGATACACTTCCTGACATTTTATAAATAATATATAGATTTTATTTTGAACTCAAAAACTATTTATTAATGGACATAGCATCCCGTTGGCATTAACATTTATTAGTATATCTCCTGTCGTGACTGAACTTGTATTTTCAAAATTGATTTTAATAACCGAATCCGCCGGTACCAAACCATCTAAGACATAATTAAACTGCTGGTAGGTTGAGTTTATTAAGAACTCCCCTAAAGTGTATTCGATGCCTGTTGAGGACATCTCTATAACTTTAACTATACCTGCGGCATCAGATCTGCCGGCGATATTAATATCTCTTAGAACAAGTTGGGCGAGAGACTGGACCCCATATATACACACGTGCGAGACATTACCGCCTGCCTCTATAAAGCTCAGGACCTCGCCACTCCCGCCCTGTTCCTGCCAGGTCATCGTGCCTACATTCTTTAACTGGGTTCCGGTGTCGGTGACTTGAACTCTATTTATTGCTTTAAAATTTAGACCCAGAGATCCGCCCGTGTTCTGGGTGCCGAATACGCTGGTCTGCGCTTGACCATTAAATAAAACACCCGATATTCGGTATTCTTGGGCGCCGGTCCCTGCCCCAGTATTATCATTAGCATTTGGGATTATATGGTCCGTCGGGTTGTTGCCTGGTATAGAGTAGTTGGTTGTTAGACCTATAGTGACTTCTGTGCCTGCTCCGGGGATAGTCTTTTGAACTCCCTGTATATTAACCTTCTGGAAGTCCGTGTGGAGTTCTCTAACTAAATCACTCTCAAAATTATTAGCGACTCGGTTTAGTTCTACGTCCGTGTTCCGCTTTATGGGGGAGTTTATAAAGGAGTATGCGGAGAACATATTATTATTATTTAATGAAGTAGTTATATAACCCTTCCCGGTACCTGAGCTGGTTTTAAAAGTTATTCTAATAAAACTATTTGGGATCTTGAACCTTCTAAAGAACGGAGTATTAGCGTCCAATGTAGTTTCAAAGAATAAATCTTTATTATCATCTTCTCTAATAGAGTTGGTGTGGATTTGAAGTATTCCCGCCTGGGTTTTAATTAAAGCACTAATATTTATAGTGCTGAACTCTGGCAGGTTTATCCAGGTAGATACAAAACCGGTGGTGTCGAGTGTCTCGCTTCTAAATGAACCAGGGATTAGCGTATAGTATTGAACTGGATTATTCTGACTCATATTCTATTATATCATAATATTTTATTTTTTTTATTTATTAATATTTTCTTAGTTAAGATTATAAAAATGTCAGGTCAGATTATTCCCTCAAAGTTCATATCACTTGTGCCCACTAACGGCAACCAGTTTACCGGTACATCCGGTCAGAAGGTTATATTTGAACTCGAACCCTCACTCGGATATGTGAAGGGTCGGGACTCATATTTAGTTTTAAAAGTTTTAAATAATGATACAACAGAGCGCCAGCGGGTAGGTTTTAATAACCTCGCAGGGGTAGATGGGATCATAAATCGCATCGATATTTATAGTTTGAAAACCGGTCAGCACTTAGAGACCCTCCAGAACTATAACCAGTGGTCATCTATAGAGAACCAATACTTCTACGATGACAAAACTAATATCCAATCTCTTAGTGGTGTCGGCAGCGACTGCTTCGCCAACGACGTCACAGATGCCGCCGGGAACGTCCAACCAACAGGACCACTCGCCAACTCAGTAGTCGACTCAGTATTGTCCCCCATCATCGGGAAGAACGGAGCTGCTGATGACCAGGGCAAAGCAGTCTATAACTATAGAACATTCACTACTCCATTAAAAGCAGGAATATTTAGATGGTGGGACGATGAGCGCCTCACCCCAATCCTCCAACTCTTGGGTCTTAGAATCGAAATCACACTCGAATCCGCCGCCAACTGCCTCCTCCACTTAGAGGCAGTCGACAGCGCCGGCACTACTTATGGTTTATTTAACCCACCTAATTTTGACCAGGCAGACGCTACTACTTATGGCGGGGTCCCTATAGATGCTACTGCCAACGGAGACACTACTATTAAATCTACAGTAGTCTTTAATGATGCTGTTAAAGACTGCGGATTTAGTATTGGGAACATTATATCATTAAGACAGGGTGACGGACACCAATACGCTCAGAGAACTATATCCAAAATAGAGGAGCTCACCGGCGGCGACGCTGGGAAGGTTCAGATCACATTCACCGGTGGAACCATCGCGGGCGGTCCACACACTGCCGGGCGGGTCACATTAGTTAATGATACCAGAAGTTATAAAGTCGCCCCCGAGTTTAGAGTATTATCGGTCCAACCACCTATGAATATGGCATCTGGCATCGACTACGAATTCACCAGTTATGACCTCTACTTTGATACACTCTTCGCATCCCAACGGAAGCACCAGATAGATATCCCAACAGTACAGACACGGGCGCTCGCCATCATGACCCAATTTGATGACCCCAACGACGCGGGACGGAAGGACTTTAACGGAGGATTCACAGGGCAGAACCCATCACAGATGAATATGGACTCAGTCCAATACTTTATTAAAGGACGCCTCCAACCTGTTAGAGCATATGACCCCAGAACTAAGAAGGAGAAGATTATAGCAGAACACGAGTTAGTTAAAGCACTAACTACTATTAATAAAGAACCACAGGACCTCGGTCAGAGTGATGCCCGGAACCTAAATAATTATACTAACACTTTTGTTATAGCGCGCGAACTCGCTCGGGGCAACTACTTCTATGATCTTAGTGATGCTGAACCCCAGATACGCCTCGGTTTTAGCGCATCACGCACTAATAATTTAACCTGTAATACTTTTGTCTGGTCTAAGAAGATAGTAGTAGCTGACCCACAACAGGGTATTAGAGTTATTTTATAAACACTTAGTATTTGTATTATTTAATTATTATCTGAACTCATATTATAAACATGCCAGTTCAGAGAATCCCATTCAGTATCCCCCCACTCAACGAACAATCCACTACTGCCTCCGCCGGAGGAGTTTTAACAGGTGGTTTTAGATTTAACGGAAACCCTAATGTTAAGTTTAGTATCCCAGCACAACCCAGACTTATAGATACCTCAGAGATGTATTTAACAGGTCAGATCGTTATTATGGACGGAACTACTAACGCCCCACTATCCCTCGCGAATGCTGAGGCGAACTTTAGTGACAATAACGGCGCCAATTTAATAAAGAACTCTAACTTGAATGTCTCCCCATGGGGCGGTGTCGAGAATGTTATAGAGAGAGTTATGGTCCAGACTAAGAAGAGCTCAGTAGAACTTATGACTCATAATAATTATTCTATGTACGTCAACGTTAAGAACGGTTATACTCATAACGACCAGGATTATTTAGTCTCCCCTCTAACAAGATACCTCGCATCCGGTGCCAAAGCAGGTGAGATTAATAGACACGAACTCACCATGCCTAATGCCACATCTGCCGCCGCAGGTGTTATGACTAATTTAGAGAACTTTAACGACCAAAACTTCGGGCACTTCTTTAGTTTTAAAATTGATACATCACTATTAAATAATAGAAAACCTCTCCACCTCGGACAGGACCAACTCGGCGGACTCCTACTCACACTTGAACTCTCCAACCCAGATGGCGCCTTCTTTAGAAGATTTAGAACCCAGGACTACGCCCAGCAGGCAGGCGCTGATGTCACCGGTGCCTTCTATGTTCTCCGGAACCTCAGACTTGAGGGCAGATATATAGTCCCAACCCCACAGGAACTTAGCTCCTACCAGAGCGCAGTAGGATTAAATGATAGAGTCAACCTAATTAATGATGTCAACTCATCAGTCAACTCTAATACATACACACCCAACCTCGGCGCTGTTAAATCCTTCGTGAATCTCTTTTTGGACGACACCCAGACTAATAATATGAATGAGTCCCAATCTAACTTCCGGATCCCACTTGGTCTCGCATCCTACACACAGGACAAGAATAGTATTAGAACACCTGAGGATTTTGTTATTAATGTCCAACCTAATAATACAGAGAGTACAGCGGACAACTCATCACTCGCGGCACCCAATCCACTCCAACTCGCCAACCCAATCGGAGGAGTCGGAGACGCCGAGGTTAGAAATAGATTCCAGCGCGCTGTATTAGATGGTAAACTCGCGGACCACTGCTCTGCCTCATTAGTACTCTCTAATGATGTTATGGTAGAAGACAACGATACTACTGCCGCAACTGCTGATGGGCACGGGAACAATACTAAGTGTGATTTAATGGGAGTCGGACTTGATTATACACACGGCATGGGCAACATGTCTAACTTTAAAAACCAGGATTATACATTAATATTAAAATCATTAGTAAACTCCGGGAACGCCCGTGTCACAAGCGCCAGAAACACTAAGACAGAACTCCAGCAGACTTATGTCCGGAACGCCGCCCAACTCGACACAGGAACTCTTCAAAAATCTCAATAAAAATATTTTATTATATTATTTTATAAATGAGTTTTAGATCTAAATTAAAAGAGCATATGGAGAATCTGCCCGCCCGCGAGGTCCGGCGCATCGTGTCTAAATATAATAAAGAACTGGATATTAGAGGTGTTAGTAGAATGTCTAAAGCGGCGATGATAGACGCCGTTCATGGGAAGAAACCCATGGACAAAACACTAATGGCAAAACTAACTAAAGAAGCTGAGTCAGCACGAGGTGGGAAACCTCTTAGAAAGAGGGCAGCGAAGTCGGATGGCGATGAGAAGGCACCTCCAGGAGGATTCCCTAAAAACAAGTTCCCTCTATCTAAAACATCTGGGGATGTTAAAACAATTAAAAAAATGTTAGAATTAGGTAGCGGAACTTTAGAAGAAAAAGCATCTGATTACGCTAAACGAATATTAGTAAAAGCAGGCATTGGTATTAGAGCGAATAAATACTTTGATTTAAATGATATATCGCCTGAGAGACGAAGAGCATATCTATCAAGTCTTAGAAAAAAATCTTAGATATATATAATGAAAACTAAAACAGAGAAAGTCACTTTAAAAGATGATGACGGAACTAAAGAAACATTTAAAATAAAGAAGGGAGCTCTCAAAAAGCAGTTAAAGGTTCCTGATGAATATAGATTTAGTACTAAAGAACTAAATAGAATTAAAGATGTCGAGAATGGAAGAAGTTTTAACTTTAAAGGAAATACTTTTAAAATGACGGCACTATTAAAGCGACGGGTCACCCTCGCTCTCACTTTGATGCGGGGTTCTAAATAACCTCTCTTTTATATATTAAAATCTACGAGGCACTGGTCTTACCTCCTCCTCCCATTTGACCTACCCCTCGGGAACCGGACCCCCAAAAGTCCCCCGTAGATCTAAACTACTTTTGTCTTATTCTTCTTCTTTTTTACTGGTTTCTTTTTTACTACATTTAAAGCACGATTCACCCGGTCCTCCGCTTTTTTAAATATAGTATTATCTAATTCAAAACCCACGAACTTCCGCTTGAGTCTGCGCGCGGCGACCCCTGTACTGCCAGACCCCATAGTAGGATCTAATATAGTCCAGGTCTCATCACTCCAATATTTAATTAAGAACTCTAAGACATCTAATGGTTTCTCTGTCTGGTGGTTCCGCTTGCCTACAAAGCATTTAGTGCTCTCGACTACTGATGCCGGGTTGGGTGGTTCATAATTAGCGAAGTCTGTATATTCATTTTTATACATAGATATCTCGGTGTGCCCTTCGGTCCGCGCGAGCTTCTCAGCATTAGTAGGTGCTTTATCCTCTATAACTGATAGAGGATTGGGTGGTTCAAAGTGGGCGGTCATCTCACCCTTCCCATGGAAGGCAGAGTATTCTTTATCATAACCCCACACCCCCTTCCCTTCAGAGTCGAACTGAGGTGCGCCGTCTACTTGTTTGGGTTCTACAACACTCGCCGGCAGTTGGGGGTCGAACAGATTAGACTTGCCACCCCACCGCTCTTTGGGAACGGTTGTCGTGGTGTCCCCATATATAGTATCTTTATGTTCTTTAGTCTCCATTTCAACCTCCTCCTCTACTACTGAGAGAGGCAGCTTCGGGTCCCACTTTGGACCCATCTTTATATCTTTATCCCAGTTGTTCTGATTACCCTTCCATGCTTTATTAGAGAAGGTCCGCTCACCATCTTTATATGTTTCCTCATTAATAAAAGTCTTAGCGCTTGCCTCTTCCTGAACTACTGAACCTGGATTAGGTGGATCAAAGCATTTAATATATCCATCAGTACTCATCTTGGCGGACTTGCCCATAGAGCAGTCGGACCCATCTACATTAGTATCTAAGTTATGAGTCTTAGTGTTTATTCTTTTATGGTATCTATCTCTATTATATTGGGGCGCTTGTTCGTAGAAGAAGTATATCATCTCGTGGTTTCGCATGGGTCTATAGCGACTCTGGAGTCCACCGGTCTTGTTCCGCTTCTTCCAGACCAGATCCATTTTATAACCCTTCTCCCAACTCTTTATTAAATTATAACCAAACTTAGTAGAACAGAAGTGGATACAGGCAGTCCTCTTAGACTTCCGAATCCGTTTAAACTCCTTCCAGAATAGCTCCAGGTCTATTTGAGTATCCCACTTACAATTAGTCTCCCCGTAGGGTAGGTCACATATAACTAAGTCTACAGACTTATCAGGCAGTTCCTTCATTAGAGACAAGCAGTCACCGTTCCGCAGATCCACTTCCATTTCTATAATTAATTATAGAGAAAAAAAAACTATATCTAAAGCGCTTTTTTTGTATTTTTAGTTATTATATATTGTTTATTTGATTTTAGTTATTGGCGAGGATCTCCGCGAACCGGTCGAGACCGATGCCGATCTGGTTGGCGGGATCACCGGTCTGGATACAGGTTAAATAATAGTAGCTGCCTGTCGGCGAGTAGTCGTTGCTGTGAGTCTCCCAGTCGAACAGTTCCTTCGAGAGGTTGGGGATCTTGAGGATGTTGCCGTACCGCTCGAGCATCGCCCAGGCGAACCCGGGGAGCCACTTGTCCCCGGCGTGCCTGATGTGAGACGCCGGTTTCTGCTTGGTAATCTTCCAGGCACGCTGTGCCTCCCAGTAGGTCTCGAGCTTCTTCTTGCTGACTGCTCCCTTGGTCTTGGTCGCGAGTGTTTTAATAAACTGGAGGTCGTGCTTGCCCCGGTTCTGCTTGAAAATCCGGTTGCCCATCTGGATGGTGTGGAGGGGTCCGTAGGAGCCCGTGAGCCTGGTTTTGTCCTTGGTCCCCTCGATGGTCGTGCCGTGGATGTGCCTGGGCACGCAGTGGAGGTTGTAGCGGTATCCGTTCTTCTTTCCCTTCGGAACCAACCAGGCGGTCTCGCATTCCCAAAACCCGGCGGTCCTCCCCTGCGGCAGGTTGACGATGTTGGTGTCGATCATGTGGCAGGTATTGTTCCGGTTATGGTCGAGGGTGTATTTATAGATCGAGGGGCGGAGGTCCCCGCTCGGGCGCGGCGGGTATCCAAAGCGGTATCCGGCGTTGGTGACCCAGGTCTTGTTGTAGAACTGGTCCGGCGTCATCAGATTCCTCAGGAGGGTATCCTTCGCGCCGTCCACCAGGAACCCTGCGAGCGGAATGATGAGCTGGCGGAACTCCTTGATCGTCATACACCGCTGGAACAGGTCGAGCTCCTCGGCGGCGATCTCATCAGTCCACTCCTTGGGTGGCGGAGGCAACTGGTTGATATCAGTAAACTCAGTGGGGATCATAATCGTCATCATTTTTGGTGATTGGTCTGCTCTTTTTGTATAGGATTGGTTTGCTTCAATTTTAGTGAGGGTGATACCAGTTTGGGTATACAGTTGTTCTTACGTGCGCCCGCCCCCATAACGGGGGTAGTCGCGGGTTAGATATGGTTATGTTTTTGGGGGGTTTTTGTTTTTGGTTCTGTTTTTGGGTTTTGTTATATATTGGGGTTAAATAATTAGTCGGCGATGATCGACTCGGCGGCGTACAGGCGAGCGGCGTTAGTTGATGACGTCATCAGGTGCTCCTTGAAGGTCTTTGTGTGAGTCTCCTTCTGCCTACCCATGCCCGGGATGGTGTAGGATACCGTGTAGGTGATGTCCGCCTGCGCCTCGATCCACTCGCGGATGATCGCCCGGATGCTCTCCCGGTCCGTCCAGAGCGCGTTGCCTACCACGCCGGTGATCTCGTCCCAGTCCTCCGAGTAGTCGTCCTGGAGCCATCCGATCAGACCCTTAGTAGTCTTCCCCTCTATCTCAGGCATGCCCGCCTGGATCTTGAGGAGTTTGAGGGCGTCTTTAATTTTAGATGCGATGTCGTTCTTGGCGCTGACTTGCTCCTTCTTCATCCGCATCCGGTCTGCTCCGCTGATCTTGAGCTCGCCGTCGCAGATCGAGTCGTGGAGGTATTTGGGGGTCTTTGCCCTGAATTCCTTGCCGCAGTTGCCGCACGTCATCCCCTTGGTGTAGTGTCCAGGGTAGGCAGCGAATGCCTCCTCCTCAGTCTCAAAACCTCTGAGTTGCCACTTCCGCTTGCCCGTGAGTTTGCGCCGTGCCTCAGCGCCTCCCGCCGTGCCGGTTGCCGGAGGGCAGACCGTGACTGCTTCCGGGTCCTCAGTGTACGCCGGCGGCGCCTGTTCCGGTTTATTAAAAAGCGGGATGCTGAGATACACATCGGAGTTGACCGGCGGCATCGGAGGCGGGATCGCCTTCTGCTTGAACTTGAATCCCGCCTTCACCTTGCGGCGGACGACTTTCTTAGTGTTCGTGTTTGTGCTCATTTTGTTAGTGTTGGTTGGTTGTTGGTCTGCTCTTTTACTACTGACAAAATTTAGTTCAATTTTTTTTTGGTTGATACCAGTTTGGGGTGTCTCTTTACGTGCGCCCGCCCACCCCAATCTGGGGTGGGCATCACGCTATATTTATGGGGGGTATATATTATATATTAATCTACTTTTTTTGGGGGTTTTTAGTTATTGTTTTGCTTCTGCTTGGCACCCCACGTCGGGCGGTCCCGCCTGGCGAGCTGGTAGGCACGCATGGATCGGATCAGCGAGTCGCCTACCGCCGCGCCCACCTCTGAGCGCCGGTTGTCCTCGACTGGATGGTTCCCAGGCACGAACCCGTCCAGGCACTCGGGGCAAAATTGTGATGACGCCTCGGTATGCTCAAAGCGCTTACCGCATACACCGCATCCGCCTTCCCGGATCCGCTCGAGCAGTGGTCCCGCGAACCCCTCCTCAAAGATCGCCGTCGCCGATCCGTGATCCGGGTGCTCAAAGCGTGCCTGCTGGAATCCAGTCCGGAGCTGCGGGTCATCCGAGGCGACCATATCCATCGTCGCGCGACTCATATCAGCGAGTCCCCGATCGCCCTGCTTGAGCGCCATCGACTCTGCCTGGTACCGCTGAGAGTTTGAGTTGGACATGTACCGGTGACTGCCGACCTGCGCTGTCTGCGCCTCATCGCGAGCAGTCCGGAAGTCGTAGGCGTCGCAGATCTTACATACCTTACAATGTAGGCGGAGCCAATGATGCGCCCGTTCGGCATCCATCGTGTATAACCTACCGCAGGGTAGATCGTTGATCTCCGTGGACCCGCAGGTCCGCACGCTGTTGCGTCCTCTTTTTTGGTGCTTGGGCATCTGGTTTGGTTGTCTGGTTTGTTGGTCTGCTCTTTTTACTACGGGAACAAAAGTTTCAATTTTATTTTGGGTGATACCAAAGTGGTGTGGTCTACCAGTTTGGGGTCGGGTGCCTGGTGCCGGGTAGATGTAAGCGGTAAGCGGTGTCGGGTGTCGGGTTCCGGTTTTTTAAAAGTAGGGTGCTGAACTGGTTTGGATGCCTGGTAGCGGTCTGCTTCCGGGTTTGCGTGGTCTGCTGTTTTACTACAGGTTAAAAACATTTCAATTTTACGCTGACTGATACCAAAATGGGATGCCTACCCCAAACAGGGGTGGTGCCTACCCTCAAGTAGGCGGTGAAGATATTGGGGCAATCTTTAAAAAAACTGGCGCGCGGGTGCCGGTTTTA
>Ga0181419_1000090_pt1 | contig 29112 bp, 24 predicted proteins | sample 42SPOviralmetaG_FD_130144 | JGI IMG/M metagenome (GOLD analysis project Ga0181419, IMG submission 130144) | Marine viral communities from the oligotrophic San Pedro Time Series (SPOT) site, San Pedro Channel, CA, USA - 42 SPOT_SRF_2013-04-24 | ecosystem: Environmental > Aquatic > Marine > Strait...
ATACCACCTATGGTTCCAGCAGCAGCAAATACACTACCTAAACTTGTTACATAAAAATTAGGTGGTCCAGCAGTAATAGCTTGAGCAAGCGTTGTACCTGCATTACCAGTACCAAGCCAAACATTACCTGTTGTATCTACATGAAATCCCATTTAAATATGTAACTCCCCACCAGTAATTGTAACAGAAGTTGCTACAAGGTCACCGCTATTAGAAACAGAAAATGGTGCATTACCAAAAGTATGATGTCCAAGGTATAGATTTCCATTTTCATCAACTACAAAAATATCTGTATCAGTTGTATTATCGTATTTAGCACTAGCACCTATAGTCAATGTTCCACCAACAACATCTGACCTAAAAGTACCACTGTTAAATTCAACAGAACCATCATTATTTAAAATAAATCCAGAAGAACCAGCAGAGTAATTACCTTTAATAGTTGTATTACCAGCATCTAATTCTAAATTACCTGCTGTTAATTTATTACTAGCTATAGACCATCCACCAATATTTCCTGTAGTTGCAGTTATGTTACCTCTTATTACTGCATCACTTATTTCTATAAAACCATTTGGAAAACCTGCTGCGTTTTTTTTGATAGTCCAACCAGATGTACCTGTTGAGTAATTATCAGATTCTATTGTGTCAGAAATTTTTGCATTAGATATTGCAGCATTAGCAATCTTTGCTGTTCCTACTGCTAAGTTTTGTATTTTCGCAGTAGTGATAGCTGCATCATCAATATTTGCAGTTTTAACTAAGTCTGCATTACCAGTCTGTTGGTCAGAAGGGTCTGATTCATTACCAGCATTATCTACTGCAGTAAATCTAAAAAACATAGTCGCAGAGCTATCTAAAGATTCACCTTTTAATGTTGCTACTGCTGGAATGCTTAATCTTAAAAAGGAAGCATCACATGGTATATTTCCTAATTTAGTTGATTCTCCAACAGTAAAACCAGAAGTAGTAGAACCATAAACATTTAAGTAAGATAAATCAGAAGGTAATGTGAAGTTGACTACTGTACCTACTGGATTACCTGAATTATCTGTAGCTCTACCTAAATGGTGTATTACTTGTACTGCACCCTGTATTGTTGCAATAGTTGTAGCTTGTGCTGGTTTATTAGGTTTTGCAGTATCAACTGCAGTTGTAATTGTTTCATATACAAATCCAGAAGCTGCACCTGTAGTTACTGCTTGGACACCAACCTTGTAATCAGTAGCTTTTTGTAAACCTTCAACAGTAAATGTTTCGTTACCCCATTGTACAAAGTATCTTGTAGCGTCCCCTAAAGCAGGATTAGTTGGCTCAACAGTTACTTCATAGTGAAGTCCATTTTCAATAACAGTACCACTAGTATTTCTTGGAGCTTTCCACTCTATAAAAATAATAGATTGTTGAGTTCCTAAAGCATCAGTATAAAAACTAGATGTAGTTCTAATACCTTCTGCACTCAAATTATCAGGGTCAATAACTTTTCCAGGTTTGTATTCTGTTCTACCTGTAGTCGTACCAGATAGTTGATTAGAAAATCTTAAATCATCTCCAATCTGTTTTCCTAAATCTCCGACATCAAGTGAAGTATTACCTGTTTCGAAAATCATATAATCAGTTAAATCTATATATTTCACTGTGTATGGATTCTTATTAACTACCTTCCTTAGATAAACTCCAAAGCTATCTTCGATAGGATAAGTAATTCCAATAATTCTTATTTTTTCAGGATTAATATATTGACCTTGCCAAATAGCTTCATAAGGTTCTGTTCTACCATCAGCAATTGCTTTTGTTAAATCATCGACAAAACCTACTTCAGGGTCATAAACAAATATATTATCCCCTACTTCAAAATCTCCTTTAATGTCATAGTATTCTAAAGATAGTGATAATGATTTTTTGACTCTTGTAAACTCTTCTAAATAAGCTTCTGCTCTTTTGGGTGCCATGAGAGCATTTGTATCCTGTTCGTTAACATATGCAACTCTTTCTAAAGGATTACCAAATAAATCATAATAAGGTATGTCTGTTAAAAATCTTTCTACTAAATCAATATTTTGACCATCAGAACCAACATTCTTTAAGTATTCGACACCAGAAACCCAATCTTCTGCTTCAAACTGAGTAGTTAAAGCATCAGGGTTTAAACCAATAATACCTGGGTCTTCACCAGAAGAATCTCTTACAATAATTGCTAAAGGGTCATTTGTTCCATGACCTACAAATAAATTTTCTCTAGGTCCTGAATCAATCTTTCCTTGATTAGTAACTTTATATTCTGTATCCATTTGAGACATTATTTTTTTTAAAGCGTTATACACAGATTCAACATTGTGTAGACCTGTATAACTATTTGATGTATTTTCAACTGTTGGAGCAGATGAAGAAGGTGTGAAGTTAGCATCATAGGAAGCTTCACCTTTAGTTATTTTTAATCCATCTATATACCCTTTAAAGTAATCCGCATGTTGACTCCTTCCTATAGAAAGATTCATAGATGCTTTTTCATCGCTACCACTAGATTTTGCATCTCTAGTGACTCTCTTAATAGTCTTATCAGAATTCCATTGAGAAACTAAAGTACCGTTTTCCCATGTTGTAAATTTATTACCTTTTCTAGTTATTGCTCTATGTACCCATTGACCATTAGAAACATCACCTAGTTTTATACCATCAGCAATGTCCCAGATTGTACTGTCTATTCCTGTAATACCATCAATGGTACTCTCTGCTCTAGTACTAGTTATATATACTCCTAGTTCTCCAGAGCCATTATTCAAACCAAAAATATAAGGAGGTACCGAGCCATCACCTTGTGCAGCTACAGCTGGTCCATTAGTTGTCTTAGGTCTAGGTGCAATAAATGTTTGGTTTCCTTTATACCACCTATTATTTATTTGCCAGAAGGCAGAAAAAGCTTTTTGATAAAACGGGTCTTCTTCCCAATAATTTTCATTACCTGGATTTGTTGCATAAATTGACGCATCTCCTGTGTAGTAGAGGGGTATTTGGTCTCCCTGACCGTTAGCAAGTAATGTGAGAATAGTATTGCTTACAGAACCAGAAGGTAATGTAGACGTTACAACATCAGACCAAGCAGGTGCATTTGGTCTAGCCATAAAAAAATCAGTAGGTATTGCTGGTCCTTGATACCACTGTGAATTTGTTCTTGGGTCTAAAGGAGTAGCAGATGGATTAACAACACTATTAGAGCCCAATAGTTCATCAATGTCTTCTTGTCTTTGTTTTATTAAAGAAGGGTCCCAGACAAATTTATTTTCCCAAGTTACTTTTACACCATTTACTACTATTGGTTCTTTGTTTGTTAAGTATAAGTTATTTGAACTTGAAGCATCGCCAGCTGGATAGTCCATAGGTTTTGCTTTACCCCCAAGAAACATTAAAGCGTACCCAGCATCATTGTATGCAGTCAAACTTGAAGAACTTGTAACTGATGTGCCATCTACTAATTTATATCTATTAACAAAGAAAGTATCTTCAAAGGCTTCTTTTCCTATTGCAAAACATAAACCTACCATCATATCAAAATGTTGTTGAGCTAGTGTACTGTCATAGGGAAAAGCATCTTCGCTTCCATTAAATACAGCTATAACTTTATTCTTATAACCAATCAAATCTTCACTTAATAAAGTACTTGCAATTGATTCTGAAAATCTTTGATTAGTATTCGCAGTATCATCACCAATATATTTTATTCTTATACCTTTAGTGATAACATTATTGGAAGCATCTAAAAACTTACCACCATCATCTGTTGTAGCAAATACATCTCCTTTTTGAATTGGAAATGCGTAATCTACACTGTTTATAGTAAATGATGTTGAATTTGAATCACCAGCGTTCTCTTTTATTGAATAAAAATCATAAAACAAAGCATCAGAACCTCTCCATTGAGCTCCTTCGTTTCTATATGTATGTCCATAACCTACAACTAGGTTACCTCTTACACCGTTATGAAAGTCAGGGTCAAATGGAACTCTACCACCAATACTTTCTGAAAAAATATCAGAACCACTTGGTACAGGGTCATTATCTATGTAATTACCTAAATTTGGATAGCCCGTGTCATAGACAAACGGAACGAAACCTATTCTATTTTTAATATTTGTAAAACCACTAGAGCTTACATTTGCATTTGCTAAATCAAATTGTGGCATAACTTATCACGCAACCCTGTACTCCCACCACTCAACAGTAAAGTCTTCAGACTCAAATTGAAAGTGATATGAGTAATCTACTTCTAAATAATCTCTGTCACCATCTAGTTCTAAAGATGTAGAACCAAATTTAGACTGGTCTGTACTTATGTGAGCATTTCCGTAAAAGTTAATATCATGTTTTTTTGAGGTTGCGTCAGTAGTAGTTACGCTATCATCTGTTCCTTCAAAATTTAAAAGTAAATCAGTACTTTCTTTTGTAGGGTTAGTTATTGTTCCAGGTCTAATACTTCTAAGACCTCCATCTCTACCATCTCTTAAAATTCCATAAGGTGTTCCATCTTTATTATCTAAGACAAACTCTAAAGATGTATTTTCAAAACTTCTCATGTTAGAAATATCGCCTTGGTCAGATATAGGCATACCACGACTACCTCCATCACCTAGATATGTTCCAAGTCCAGCACCTTCTATTTCTACTGAGTCATCTCCAAGACCTAGTGATTTTACGACACCAACATATTCAGAAGATGTAAGCATAGCTGAATCATTAAGTTCATCTTCGGTAACTCTTGATGGTGTTATTACTATTTGGTCCCAAGCGTCTATTGAGTTTAAAACGGAGTTAGGTAATTTGTTATAATCCAATTGTAAATTGAATGAACCTTGAGCCATTAATTTTTCTGTAACTGACATTATGACTTAACTAATTTTTGATATTCGTAAACGTTATCTAAATATTGGTCCCTTACTGAGTCTTTCGCATCAGCAGTGTTTATACTTCCATTCTCCTGTGCTAATTCATAACCTATAAATGCTTTCATCTGTGCACCTGTTTTATATAACATTTCTCTAGCTACATCAAATTGTGCAGATGAAGCTGCACTATCAGGACTTCCTAATAACCATTTATTACCATCTTCTGGACTAGAAGTACCGTCATAAATATATCCCGTACCTGTTGAAGCATTTGTTCCTGAAGCTGTTGCTAAAGATAAATTAAATCTACTAGATGTATATTGATTCGCAACAATAGAAACATGATGAGCACCTCTACGCAATGTAAAATCTACTACTAATCTTCCATCTTTACTATCAGCATTAAGATAGGTAGTACATCTTACTGTTGCACATTCTGGGTGATTTTTTAATATTTGCATAGTTCTCCAACCCAACCAGTTGTTAGCTAATTGATTAGAGCCTGTTGGTGAACCTTTAGTAAATACCCAATCTTTGCTAGATTGATAATCTGCTACATCAAATATAAAACTAGTAAATAATGCTTGGGTAGTCGAAGCACTAAATTGTATTTTTACCAAACCATTTTCTATTGTTAAACTACCAGGATTATTTGTTGAAAACAAACCGCATCTTACCTCATTAGCAGTATCACTTATTGTTTGTACGTTGTTTGTAGAAGTAAAACCAGTATCGTACGTACCAGTTTTAATTAGACACGCACCTTTGTAAAAATCAGAAGGTTCTACGTGATATGTAGCATTTGCATTTCTTAGATTATTATCTGTTTTTAATCTTAAAGTTGTAGATGCACCACTAGCAGTACTAGTTTCATCTTTAGATAACCTAGTACCATCAGTTGGTTCTGATGGATGATAGTAGTTATAATGATTACCAGGACTTGCATGAAACTGATTTGTAGTACTTGTTATACTATGGTCATTATCTAATAAAGCTCCAGTAAATCTTGATTCGAATACTACTTCACCTGAGCGACCTAAATACTCTAAATCTACTCTATAGCTAAAACCACCACGTTGATATTTTTGAGTACTGACTGAGCTAGAGTTAACTTTGACATACCCGTCGTAACTAGAATCACCATCATATCTAAATGGTACAGTTAATCCGTATGCAGCAATAGAAACTAACTCGTCTCTTATATATTTTATGTGGTCAAGTGTTATTTCTACACCACCTATTTTACCATTAAAGCTTAATCCTCTTCCACCGTCAGTAGAATCAAAGTTAATAGAACCAGGTGATGTAAATGATAATCTACCAATATGTACTTTATGTGCCATTATCTCCTCGTCAAACCTGTTCCTGAAACACCTTCTTTTTCTAATTTGACCAAAGCTTTTTGAATTTGTACAGCAGCTTTTCTAGCTTGTACAGGGTCAGTAGGTACTCCCGTTACATTTACATTTAAACTATTGACATTAATACTACCACCTCTTTCAGAACCTTGAGGTGTTACTCTCAATCCACCTTGAGGCAAAGCAGTAACCATTTCAGGTCCATACTCACCTACTAATGCTCTTTGGAAAGGTTTCATACCACCACCATATTTTCTCTTTAATAGATATTCATATCTACCATCTCCCAAGGTATCTAATAATTTTGAAACATTACCTAAAAGTTCATCTTTGTAACCCTTCTTATTTTTATCTCTGTTGTATCTATGTCTATGGTCATCAGTTTCAGATATAAGGGAACCATCTTCTTTTATTTTCTTACCAAAGTCTGGGTGTCCTGGTTTTACCGTTGTTTGAGGTAGTCCTCGCATTCCTAAAGATTCTAATACTTCCTCTACTCTGTTTATATTGCTACCAGTAGCTCTGTTAAACAATGCTACTAAATCATCTCTATTTGTAACGTCATATGTAGTAGGAGTAAAACCTAATTTATCTTGTCTAGCTTGAGACATTCCATAGTTGTATTCTATTTTTTCATTAGGTGCCAATCTTGATAAGTCACCCATTTCACTAGTCAAGTAATCACCACTAGCTCCTAATACAGCTGTTCCAAAGCTTTGGTCATTTACTTCTCCTTTAGCCTGAGCAACTGTAGCTGTATCAGCGATTCCTAGTCCTTCTAATTGCTCATTAGCAAAGTTTATGTTACCTGCTGTGTCAACATTTGTTGCAACACCTAAATATGATTGAAGGGCTCTTGCAAAATCACTAAAAGTTATATCCTTACCACTTCTTGCATCTTCTAGTGCTTGTTCTGACGCCATAAAGTCATCTATATCTTTAAATACTGACCTATCCATAGCTGATGTTCTACCAGCACCTGTAGCTGACATATCTTTAAAATCGTTTATAACTCCTTCTAAAGGAGTTCCTCTAAATATTTCTAAAAATTCTTTTGCAGTACCTACCGTGTTTCTTGTTTTCATTTCGTCATGTGATGCACTTTCAAAACGTGTATCTGCTAATAAATCTAATGATGTTAAATGTGCAGCAGTTTTATTAGCCTCAGTAACTATTTTTTGTAATGCAAGAACTGCTCTATCAGCACCAGTTTCAGTACTATTTACTAAATTTAAAGTTTTATTTTTTATAGCATCGATAGTGCTTCCTACACCACCATACCCTGAAATTAATGCATCGAACAATTCAGGTGATGCTTTAACAAATTTATCAAATTTATCTCTAGCTTCTGCATACTTCATTTCAGCAGTAAATACTCCTTCAGTTGAAGCCTCTAAATTATCATATGCAGTTTGTAATTCAAATGATTCATTAGCAGCTTCATCAAGTAACTTAATATTTTCTTCTCTTAAACTAATAAGTTGTTCGTCAACCTCTCTAGCTTCTTTTTCTGTTTCCTGTAATTTTTTCTCGGCTTCTGCAAGTTGCAATATTGCAACACGTTGTTCTTCAATGGATTTATTGGTACCTTTAAGTTCTGCAAGTTTTTCTTCCGCAACTTCAACATCTAATGAATCTACAATACCTGCTTCAGCAGCAAGTCTTAATTCTTCTAATTCTTTTTCGGAATCTGCAATAGCTTTTCTTTCAGATGCAGATTTTTTGCCGCTCATTTCTCTTTTCATATCGTCTATAGAAATTTTTTGTTGAAGAATATTTAATTCTTCAGTCATAGTTATATTATTTTTTCTACCTTCAAGTTCTGCTTTTTGAAGAGCTATTTGATTTTTAGATATTCTTTCTTGTAGGGTTGCATTCTTTCTTCTAGTTGCCATTAAAGCTTGTTCGGATTTCTGCACTCCATAATTAGCAGCAGTCAATGCTCTCTTTCCAGCTGTAACTGCAAACATAGTTGTTAATGCTCTTGAGAGTTCAGATATTCCCTCACTTGTTTCCATTAGAAGTAATTGTGTTTCTTCAATTGCACTCTCTACAACCCTAATCATGGTATCTTTAATTTTACCTTCTTCATTTTCAATACCTAATGCAATACCTTGACTAATAGGTTCACCAAGAATTTCCGCAGTTAATCTGGATGGGCTAAAGCTTTTAATTGAATATTTAGTTGCGTCAATTGCTCCTTGTACAGAACTAATTAAAACTCGTTCTAGTTCTGCTTGTCTATTTTGTATTCCTACAATAATACCTTCAGAAGCTGAGTCACCTAATCTAAGACCAGCATCTTGCATTCTTTCAATTTCTTCTTCACTTAAACCTAATTGTTCAGCTTTGAAAGGTGCAATTCTATTCATTGAGGCTTCCATTGAGAATGCTGCAACTGGGTCTGATAATAAATCACTTAACATTTGTCTAGCAGCTAATCCCTGGTCAGCTAAGTTTTTAGCTAGCATTGGAGCAATGCTTGAAAGTCTTTTTATATCATTTTGAAAGTTTTTAAGTCTAGCTTCTTTTATAATCATTTCGTTTAACATTTCATCAACACCTTTTCTAACTGTTAAAGGTATTTCTGTAAATATACTTGCTAAGTTACCCGCTGACCTTTGAAGACTTTCATTAAGAGCTTTTTCAAATTTACTCATTTGAAACTCAAGTATTCCTAATGTATCTGCTGCTTGTTGAGCTTTATCTATTTGTTGCTTTTGATAAACTCTAGTAGCATTAGCCACCATTTGAATAGCTCTTTGTCTATCTTTAAATGGGTCAACATCTTGCATAATTACACCATTAGCTTTTAGGAATTGCATTTGTTTAATTAAGCCTTCATTTTGCATTTTTATAAAAGTAGAATTTGATGAAGCTAAGCTTCCAGCTTTTTTACCAGTTGCTTGAGACCTTAGAGTTTCTGCAAGAATTATGTATGCAGATAAGTCATTTAATACTTTATCCATATCTACTGGATTGTTATCTTCATCTACAAAAGTATCAGCCGCTAGTACAGCTATTGGTTCCTGTGCTACACTTGCAATATTTCCATACATATCTGTGTAGCCTTCTTCTATTGCTTGAAATACCCCAACACTTCCATCTTCCAATTCTTTAAAACTTAATCCAAATCTTTCAGCTAAACTACCAGATACATTGTCAGATAAAGCACCTTCACCACCTAGTATTGAACCTGAGAAAGTATCTTGAAAGTTCATACCAAATACATCTCCAGTACCTTTTAAGAAATCTTCGAATTCACTTCCTGTTTGTCTTTGTATATCTCTAAGCACATCAAATACTGCAATCTCTTCTTCTAATTCTTTTAATCTAGGGCTAGTTTTAGCTGTGAATCCACCATCTCTTAAAGTATCTATTTCTTCTTGGGTTTCTTCTAAATTTTGTAATGTTCTTAATAATGTATTAGTAGTTCCATTTTCAAAATCAGTTATCTGTTTTCCTACCTCAACAAAAAATTCTTCTAAATCAAAAGTATTACCTAAGGCTCTATTTATTCCTTCTAATCTGGCTTCTACATTTACACCATCTTCAGTTGTTTCAAGCATCATAGACTTTCCAATTTCAGCCATGTTTTGTTCTATATTAAATTTAGCCTGATTTATACCGTCATCCATGTCTGATAGTTGTTGTTGGAATGTTTTAATTAATGTTTGGTCTGGACTTCTCTTTTTCATTTCATTTTCTAAAGCATCTTCTATCAATCCTTTTTGTAAATCGCTAAATACTAATTCATCTTGTAGGTCTATAACACTTTTAATCTCATCACCAATTTCTCTTATAGCTGCAGCAGTTTTTTTAGAGTTTTCCCATAGCTTCATTATGTATCCAAAAATTGCACCAAATGCAACCATTGCTCCAAGCGAAGCCAATAAGGATATAGTTGCTGCTTTTAGACCAATCATGGCATTTGTTAAACCTTGAGTTGCTACTTTCATACCTGTTGTAACTTGAGTAGATGAAACAATAGCACTACTATTAGCTAAAAGTTGTTTTCTAGTCATACCTAACATTCTTAAGAAAGATTTGAATACGCCTGCTGTTTTTTTAGTCTCATTACCAAATACAGTCATATTTCCAGAAAGCAATTTCATACTTTGTCCTACACTTCTAAAGGCATTATTATCTCTTGCAGGGTCAACTCCTGCAATACCAGAAGCTGCACCGACACTTTGTGTTATAAAACCGCCTTGTGCTTGAGTTGCTTGAAGTTGTTTTAATTCTTTTTCTTGTTCATTAATTTTTGCATTTGTTTCGCTAAGAGAAGCTTGTGCTACTTCAGCGTCAGCTTTTTGTTGTTTTGTAACTTTACTTGATGCATTTCCAACCTTATCATAATCTTCGACTACATTGACTAAATCTTTTCCTAAAGCATCTACTGCAGTACTGTTACTATCTAAATTTTTAACTGATTTTTTTATCTCTTTGCCACTATCTTCTACTGCTTCTGTAAACATGGTAACTTCATTTTGAGCAGTCGCTACAGCCTTTGCTTGTTTGGTATAGTCACCACTTCCTATTGTTTTTGCATCGCTTAATTGTTTTTCAGCGTCAATTAAATTTTCTTGAGCCATATCAAGGTTTTGCAATGCAATATTGTAATCTACAGCTTGTTTTTGTAATTTTTCAAATCCCTCAATATCGTCGTCAAAATCTACTTTTTTAGTATCTCCAAGAACACTATTTAAGTCATCAACTGTTTGTTTTATTTTATCTGGGTCTTTCATCTTAGTTTGAGCTTCATCTTTTGTTAGAACATGAGCTTGTTCAGATAGCTTGAGTGCTTTTTGTTTTAAATCGGCTATATTGGATTCAATATTTTCTATATCAATTAGCTGTTGAGAATGCTTTATTCCTTCTTGGTTTAAAGCCTGCATATTTGCTAATCTATCCTGTTCACCACCACTGAGTGATTTTTCACTACCGTCTGCACCTAAAAATCTAACATCTTCTGGTGCAGTATCTGTAAACCCACCAATCTTATCCATTAAAGCTTGGTTGGCTTCAGCATCAAACATATCAATACCTTGAATTTGTGCATTTTGCAAAATGTTATCAAAACCCCTAGTTGGTCTTCCCATTGCTGCTTGTTGAGCAAGAAAATCTTGTTTATTAAATCTTTGATTTAATCCACCTCCTTGACCTTGAATTTTTTTAGCTCTTCTTCTATGTGCTAGTTCTCCTTTTAATGGGTCCGTAGGAAATACATCTCCTATTAAATTTATTTTCCCATCAATACCAGTTCCTGATAAACCACCAGCTTGTGCAACTTGGTTTAACTGAGTCATTTTTTTTCTCATAACCATTACACTATTCATAGCAAATGCTATGCCTACAAATCTTTTAGCTATGTTTTGCAAATCTTGAGATGTTGTTCCACCTGCTATAGTTGTGAAAGCATCAACAACTTCATTAAGAGGACCTAGTAATGTATTACCAGTTTCTATACCTAAAGCAGTAACATTATTTCTCAATATACCCATTTGTGAAACAACAGTTTCATATCTTTTTTCTGCTTCAGTCTGTAAAGCATTATTTAATGCAAACTCTTCATTAGCAGAACTTAAAGCAGCTTTAACATCATCTGAAGCTAAAGCCATAGAACGTAAAGCTCTTAATGTTCTTTGCTGACCTAATCCTAATTCTTCTAGTAACTGTACTGTGTCTGCACCAGCATTACCTACTGCTTGTAAACCATCTAAAAATGCGACAAAAGCTTGTGCTGGTGATGCTTCTGCAAGGTTTCTAAAAGTATCTGATGTCATACCTGCTACTTTTGCAAATAATGAAAGTTCTCTACCACCTTGTAGTACAGCAGTAGCCATAATGTCTAATGACCTAGCAACTGCAGTAGAACCAGCTTGTGTTTGCTGACCAACTTGTTTTAATGCTGCTGCTAAAGCTAATGAGTCTGCTGCTGCATTTGAAGTAGGTGATTCAAGTAGTTCTAAAGCTGAAGCAATTTTCATTGCAGTATTTACTATTTCACCTTCAGTAGCTGCAAACTCGTTACCTAATCTAACAAGTACAGAAGCTAAGTTACCTAAATTTCTTTCAGGTAGTCTAGTAATAGCTGCAAGTCTTGACAAAGCAAAAGAAGCTTCTTCTGCTGACATAGTTGTTGCTACCGTTAGTTGTGATATGGTTTTAGTAAATTTTGTTATTGAACCAGCTGATATACCTAACTGACCACCAATTTCGCCTATTCTCGCAAGTTCATTTGCAGCCATAGGTGTTGTTCTTGAGATATCAACTAAAGAAGCTGATAAAGCTTTAAAATTTGCTTCTTGATTTTTTGCTGCAGTACCTGAAAAGTTTAATGTTTTTCTAACACCTGCGAATGAGTCCTGAAATTGTACTGCTGCTCTACCTGCAAATGAAAAAGCTGAAAATGCTGCTGCACCAACTGCAGCGAATGCTGGCACGAAAGAAGTCATAGAAGATGCTACGGTTGCTGTCTTACGCTGAAGAGTACTAAGCTCGTTAGCTATGCCTTTAGTTGCTTTTGATAGTGATGAGTTGTTCGCTTGGAACTCAAGCATCACCTTTATCGATGCGTCTTTAACCATATCTTATCTAGTCTTACCTTGTCCTTTACTCTCCTTTACGAACTGGTCCAATGATACTTGTTGTCTAGGTCTTTTACGTCCTTTGATTCTATCAAGTTCCGATTTGTACCAACCTTTAGGTGGTTCCAGACCTGACTCTGATTTATATGTAGTGCCTTCTTGTGCAGCATTTAAAAATGGTGCGTAAAATGATGAAGAGTCTACAGGTAAATTAACAAGTAGTAACATGAACCTTCTCCATGTCAGTATACCTGGGTCTTCTACAAGATAGTGTCTTTGAAAGTCTGCTTCAACCTGAGCCCATCGATAAACTATCTCCATGGACTCGAAAGTTATTTTGGGCTGTCTTCGTCACCCTCTTCTGGTTCAACTTCTAATTCAGCATCGTTTTCTTGAACTATTTGATATTCTGCTAGAAGGAATTGAAGTAACTCTTCTAATTGTTCCCATGTTGCACCTTCGTCAAGAATATCTTCCATAACTTCTTCACCTACAATAGATGATAGCCATTCTGGAACTGCTGCTGTAGGCATTGCACCAGTTTCATCCATCCATCGCATTTGCGATAAAACAGTTCTAGCTGGTAGTGCTGGGGGAAAGGTATATATATTACCGTTTAATTTAACCTGAATAGGTTCTTTAGCTTCTTCCTTTGATGCTTCATCAAAGTCTTTATATCTTTTTGTGTCGACCACGCCGACCTCCAATCATTATCATTATTTTTTAATATATTAGTTAATATCGAATACGTCTGTATCGTTCTTATTATCAACAATTCTGAACAAGTCAGTATGTTGTGATACAGCTTTTGGTAAGAGTACTTTAAACTCAGTTGCGATAACAACTTTTTGAGGTGCTTTTTGATGAGCCATAGAGAAAGCTCCCACGTTAATTGCACGTGGAATCTCTACATGTCTATCTGCACCTGCTGGTCCGTCAACTTTTAACAATAATGATTTCTCATCAAAGTCGTCAGTTGATGGTGGTATTAAAGACGCATAATCAGATGCATAATTAACAGTATCACTTGATGTGAAAGTACCGCCACCTAATGCAATCTGTAAGTTAGTCATACCAGCTTGAGCAAGCTCACCTGTTAGTCTAACTTCTTGTGCTGTCTTAAATGTACCAATTGGGTCAATTTCTTCAGCGACCATGATATCTTCAAATGTTTTATCCATTTCAAGAGTCCAACCGTCTTCAGAATACCCAACGTCTACCCAGCCTGAAGCCATGGCTGCCCATGCTCCAGAGCCGTTATCAGCTGGAAATGCTACATAATCGCCAGATGCATTACCATCATTAGCAATTTGTGCAACATAAAGTACACCAGTTCCGACAATAACTTCAGATATTGTACCATTTGTACTTGGCATAATTTATCTCCTAGTTATTCTTCTTCTACTTCAGTATCTTGCAAGACACTGCCATTGCTGGCAAAGTCTTCAATGTCTGATTCATCCACAAAGTCATCTGAAGCTTCATTGTCTTCATCTTCAGCGACTTCCTCGTCTGCGATAATTAATAAAGGATAATTTTTCCCGTCAAGGGTCCAATTTTTTTCCTTTAGTCTATCCCAGTCTTTGGACTCAATCTCTACCCATTCGTTTTGACTGAACATAATGCCAGTCACAACGTCTTTAGCTTTGCTCTGTGAGAACAAGGCATTAATCTTAACTTTGACTTTATCGTCTTTTCCAAACATAAGGTCTCCTATACTGCTCTGTACATCATACTCAATGCTATTGAGTACCTACCTAATCCAGTTGCAGTTTCTTCTACTCTGGTAGGCATCTGCATGATTTGAAAGCCATAAATCTTCGCTCTTAATGGCGTTGTATCATCAGATGATATATACCCATTACTATAGTTGAAAGCTGACTGAATCACGGCATTTGCAAGCTCATATGCTTTTCCATAATCAGGAGTTCCAGTGTTAGCTGAACCTCCCCACTTGCCAGCAAAACAATCCATAGGCATTAAAGCTGCTTGAATATGTACTTCTGATATTGGATTTACTAATTGACCACCTGCTCTATAAAGAGTTAAAAAAGGTAAGTTAGCTTCACGAGGCAGTCTTGTTGCTATGTTATTACCAGTAATATCTGTAATAGCAGACTGTCCCATAGCCCATTTTCTTAATATAATTTCAGCGTCAGGTGGTGCTTTTTGTGTTTGGTCTAAATTGTTAGGCATGATTATATCCTAATATATCTTATAAGAAAAACATATCTTTAATTATATCTATCATATGCATTTCCTTACCAAAAAGACTGCTACTTGTATTTTTAAGTTCAGCTCTCATCCTATTAATATGTGTTATATTTATTTCTCTATTTCTTCCTACAGTTAAATATCTATCTCCAACAGATTTACCTTCTCTTACAGTGCTTTGTCCACTAGTTGTCATTCCATAACTTGAGTTTGGGTCAAATATGTCATGAATTTCTTTTATAACATTGTCATTGTTTTCAAATATCAAAATAAAATGTAGCATAAGATATTTATCGTCACTTGAAAATATTTGGTCTGATAAGTTTCTAACTGCACCTTTAAAAGCAGGAGAACCTATTCCTTTTTTATCATGTAGAGCTTGAAAACCAGCTCCACCCCCACCACCAATATTTCCAGTCTGTTTATGTGCAGGACCGTGAACATTAACATAACTTCTTAAATTTTTGTATGCCCTAAGAACTTCTCCATCATCCATTACAGCATTAAAAGCACTAGTAATATCCTCTGCATTTGATAAAAAATTACCATTTCTTAAACTTTTCATAGCATTAGCTTTTCCAGCACCTACTCCTATTATTCCTCTAACTGTTTTTGAATTAGCTAATCCACCTGGTGCTCCGCCTAAAGCTTTTATCGCATCTTGTTCAGTAGGATTGCCAAATAAATTTGATTTACCTTTATTTACATTACCACCAACACCGCTGACTTCATTTAATCCAGCATTACCAGAAATTTCTATGTTTCTTAAATCTCCAACACCCTCAAATTTTGGTTTTGGATTTAATATATCTTCTCTTGAAGTAGGTTCTATTATTGTAGGTTCATGAGCAACTCTTCTGTACATAGGCTTACCACTTGCAGATGTACCAAATAATTCCATTTTAAATCCTATTTGATTTTCTATAGCTCTCAATTGGATTTTGCCATTACTAGTAATCTCAGAAAATATTTCATCAGCTAATCCTTTATTCTCAGCCATAAGGGCATTGTAATATTTGATATATTTAGACCTCATAACTACAGGAGCAAAAGGCATAAGGCTTGCACTTCTGTTACCAGAACCTCTAATAACATTTTCTATTTGATTATTTATACTTTCTAATTTTTCTCTTACGACTGGATGATTTGGACCTAAATTTCCAAGTACTTGGTTATAAGCTCTGTTTTGTACTACTGCGTAACCTGACTCGTACATAGCATCCATTTCGTCCGCTATTTCTATCTTGCGTCTTCTGAGGTCTTCACCCTTAAGTTTTTCTTTTTCAAGAGCAGCCATTTTGGCATTAGCTTCTATAGCTAATCTTGTTTCCATTTCTTTTTGACCAATACTTAATGCCCGCATATACTGAGGAAATAATTCTTTTGCACTTTCTTCTAAGGCTTGGTCTAATATATCATCTGCACTCCAAACACCACCTTTAACTCTAAAATTCTGTCTTCTTAACTGAGTTGGGTCTAATTGTCTTCTATTACCATATTCGTTAGTTCCTAAATCATCACTTAAAAATTGAGTTTGTCTTCTACGTGCTGCATCTTTAGTATATGCTCGTGATATATAGTATTCATCTGATAAAGGCATGTCTCCACTTATAGGTTTTAGATTCTTTTTTAAATCTTCTTCCAATCTATCAAAGGCGTTTTTAAACTCTGGTGGGTAATCTTTTGCATCTAATTTTCTTGTAATTATATTACCATCAGCATCTCTAACCTGTATGGTATTTTGCCCTTTAACAAACCTATCATACTTACCTGCTTGTATCGGAGCATCTGACACTTTCATATCAGAAAAGCTAACTTTATTACCATCTCTTAGTTTTGCTCCTCTAGCTCTAATTACATCTTGTTTCATAACTTCTCTAACTCTATTATCTACCATTAATGTGAATCCACCATTTTTAGCATTATTTTGGTTTTTATCTTTTTGAAAGTTAGATATTGCTTTTGTTCTTCTTTGAGCTAAAGTTCCAATAACATCTCCTCTCCTTTTGGAGAATTTTAGGTCTGCTTCAATACCTAATTTATTTGCAGCTTTTTGTGCAGCTTTGTGGACAAACATAGTTCTAGCATAAATGTATCTATCACTTCTATTTTTTAAACTTCTACCTATGTCTGTTGCTGGTCCACCATATTCTATTTGTTGAACATCTCTAAGGCTTTTATGAGATTGAAATTCAATACCGTAAACTAAAAAACCACCTTTGGGATTCTTTTTATGCATGTTCTTTGCATCCATCATACTTAACCCTTTAATTATTTGTGGTCTTGAAGCTATGTAGTTGTTTTCTTTTATATTACTTGAGGAACGTACAGTTCTATAATTATTACTGTCCATCTGACTATCAATATCAGAATATTCACCTGTTTTATCTTTTAAAGTACCACCAGTAACAACTTCAATTTTTTCTCCTCTTTTACCTTTTTGGTCATATAATTGTTCCATCCTTGTTGTTTTAGTTGTTTTTCCATATTTTAAAGAATCTGGACCCATTTGTGTGCTTGAACCACCAAAAAAACTTTCGAATACTTGCATAGGACCATCATATAAATCTATACCTAAAGCTTTAGAAAGTACTTCATTGACTCTATTCTGTTGCATCATAGTAATATCTTCGTCAAACGCTGAATGAGAACCTGTTCCGCTATCCGTCATATAAAAAGATTTTTCTGTCTCTTGAACCCCTTTTATTTCTTTACCCGTTGATATATATACTTCGCTTCTACCTTGAACTAGTTTTGAAGAATCTTTACTAAACTTGTTATGTTTATTTAAAGAACTAAATATATCTTCGTTAAGACTTTGATACTTTGCCATAATATCGTCAGGGTCTCCACCTTCTTCCATAGCTTTTATTAAATAAGTCATTTCTGGAGCATTTAAACCAGATTGACTCATTCTTTGTAATACATCGGTTCTTTTACTTAAATAAGAATCTGTTTTATTTTTTTCACCATCAGAAAATCCTGCCGCTTTATCTTGAGTATCCATTCTCCCATGCTTCATTACTTTGTTTGCTTGAGTAGCAAATGGGTCTGGTGCTCCTGTAATAGCTTCAGCAAGTGCCATACCTGCCCAAGTCGGACCTATGCTTCCTGCTGTTTGTAATTGCTTTAATATTTCTCTTTGAGTTTTTGTTATATTCTCAAATTTCATTTCAGTAGTTGTAAAGTAATTCATAAAATCACCTAAAACTTTTCTTGAAAATTGTCCACCTTTAACACGCATAAACCTACCAAAAGGACCCCCACCTTGAGGTAAAAGTTTACCCTGAACTTTACCAAATGCTCTACCTGCAACAACCCAACCATAACGAGCAGCAATAGAACGAACTAAACTATCAGATGTTACAAATGCAGATATATTGTTTAATGTTTGAAGCGTGCTGTAAGTACCGTCAGATAGTTTATTAAAAAAATCTGTCTTCATACCAAAAGATTTAGACCAGTTGTAATACCTAAGAGTTTTAAATGCTGTAGCTTCAGTTTTACTAGATATAATAATATCTTTACGACCTTCTGAAACACTCATAGTCTTAGTTGTTACTCTAGTTTCCCCAAACTGACTAGCAACTTTTTTTGTACTAGAATTAGCCATTATTCAAAATATATTAAATCAGCTGTGACTGAGAATAGTCTTCCTACTCTGTTGTGACTTTTTCTTAAACTAGAAACTTCAAAATACTTATTTTCTGAATTCCAGTAAATTCTGTCTGAAGCTTTTAAATCAACGATACCATTAAAATATCCTGCCCAGTTTTCTATAACTGTATTTCTTCCTTCTCTATTTTCTGTTTCACTTAAAAACTCTAATCTGCAAGGTATGTTAGTACTAGAATCTGACCAAATATCTGAATCTAATCCACGAGTGTCTATATTAGAACCTGTAGTTCTTTGAATTGTAACTCTATGTATTAATAAACGTTCGGGATATGAGCCTGCCATACTATAAATCTAGCACTAAGATTATTAGATTATGTTATTTAGTCTTCTCTTGGTTCTACGTTCTTTTGATTGACAGTTCTTACAAAACAAAGAGTACCCATCTTTCATAGCTCTATTTTTATTAAAACTTTTAACAGATAGTGATTTTTTACACATAAAACAAGTTTTTCTTTTAATATCTTCATTTTCGTCGATAACTTTTGACTGACAATCTTTACAGTATCTGTTATATCCATCATTATATTTTTGACTTTTGTTAAAATTATCTATATTAAATATTAAATCACATTTGTAACATTTTTTTTCAGTTTTATCAGATGATAAATATTCTTCTCTAGCTAAGTCACATTCTTCTTTTATGCTTGGGTCTTTTATCATCCAAGTTCTAAATCTGTCATAACCAATAGGTAGTCCAGAATATAAAGCTCTATTGGTTAGAGTTGATTCACCGTTTCTTATTCTTTGAACAATTGTATTTACAATACGTGTATCTATTTCAGACATAGGAACTATACCTGCTTGTTCTTTGATTTGTCTTACTCTTTCTATTGAGACACCCCACTCCTTAGCCCAGTCTTTTAATTTGTATTGAGGTTTATCTTTAAAGAGTTGATTAGCCTCTTCTAGTGTGGGAGTAACCTTGTTTGGCATTATACAAAATAGGACTTTCTATAGGGGGCTAACAAATTCATATCTGCATTGGTTAAAGGTGCTAAAGACAATGCTTCAGTTCCTACTCCATAATCTGCTGAATAATCCCCTATTCTTTCGGACATTGCTAAATTAAAATTACCAGCTACTGTTGAACCTTGTGCTTTTATCTCACCTGGTTCTTGCTGTGATGATACCGATAAAATATTTTCTAATAATCTAGCTGCTGCTCTGGAAGAAACCATTTTAATCTGAATTGGTAAATCTGTAGAGACTCCTCCACCAAATGCGGTATATCCAGATACGTATGTAACTACTATATTTTGTTCTTTAGCGTAAGACCATCTTTTACCTAATCTTCTCAATCTACCACTACCATAAAAGACAAAATCACTCTCATTACCTTCTGTCAAAGTAATGCCGTCTTCTACTACAGAAGTAATTGAACGAATAGGTAAGTGTCTTAAGAAAATTTCTTGAGTTTGGTCTCCTGTAAAAGTTTCTGTTTTAGTACCATGTGATAATACATATCCAACATATTGTTCAATAGCTGCATCTACGAATGGTATTAAGTTGTTTGTTAAATGTGTCTCTATACTCGAATCAAAATTAATCTGAGTATATGACTCGACATCAGATGCCGTAGAGAAAGCCATTTAGACCTCCTACTTGTCTTCGACGTCTTTTTTAACTGATTTATCTTCTACATCTGATTTTTTGACTGCTTTTTCAGCTGGTTTAGGGGCAGCTTTTTTAGGTGCTGCTTTTTTCTTTCCCCAACCTTGCTCTTTGAGCCAATCAGTAGGGTACTCTTTACCAGCTTTAGCAATCAAGTCAGCTTGTGAAAAAGGTAAATCTACTGGATTACCTTCCCATAGCTTTCCATCAGGTAGCTTATAAATGTTCTTTTCTGGAATTGTATACATAATAATTAATCCTAACTTATTAAACCAAATTAATTGGTATTATCTTCTTCTGCTACCACGTTTTTTAGGTGCAGTACGTCTTGTTGTTCTTCCGTATCCTCTGCCTTTTGGCATAATTATCTCCTATATTGTTAAAAGAAAAGGGCTCCCGAAGAAGCCCTTATCATTAAACTACTGTTTAATCCAAACTTAGAAGTTTGTGATTTTACAGAAAGCTGATGGTCTGTAGATTGCAAAACCCATTCTCATGGTTAATCTGATTGCAAGTTGATTCTTCGCAAAGAAATCACTATGACTATCAGAAATAGCAAGGTCAACACCTTGTCTCATGATTATTTGTGCTGCATCTCCTCCGCCGAATTTACCGACTAATGCGGTACCTTCTGCGATAGCAGATGATGGAACAACAGTCAATCCCCATAGTTTAGCTGTGACATCGTTGCCGAAGCCTCCAGCTGCTACTATTAATGGATTCTTTGCTGCTGCACCACTAGTGGTTGTTGCAATATCTCCTACAGCGGTAACTACTTGATACCAATCTGAAGGGTGCATAATTATAGCATCAGGTTCAACGAAAGCGTTTTTTCTGATATCTGTAATTGCTTGATACACCTGTCCAAGTCTATTCAGTTCTCCTGCATAGTTGCTGTAGTTAAATCCGGAAATTCCAGATTTTGATAATACACCAGTTAAGTTTGGAGCAGAACCATTACCGTTAAGTAATTGATTGTCCATTCTTAATTTCATCATTGTTTGTAGTCTTGAGTTCACGTATCCTTGGATACCAGAAACATCTTGTAACAACTCATCAGTTACAGGTAAGAACGTAGCAATCTTTCTGACTGATTCTGTTCTTTCTGTAAATGCAAGTGCTGATTCGTTTGAGGAAGCAATATCTCCTGCTTCAGCAATTTCACCAGCATTGTTTGTGAAAGTTGTCTCTTCAAGATACACATAAGCATTTTGGTCTGTTTGAATTTGGTCAAACAATCCAATAACGCTATTAGGGTCTCTTAAAGCTGTCTCCAATATTCCAGGTGCTCTTAAAGACTCTGGTGGATAACCTGTGGTATTTAAAGTGGTTTTAAATTCTGCTTGAGAATCTACGCCCTTAACACCATTGCTCATATATTGTGCGTAAGCCGCTGTATCTGTGAATTTCTCACCTATTGATTTAACGCCAGCTGGAGCTTCTTCAACTACAGGAAGTTGATTAACAACTTCTTCTGCAATTTCCATAGCTTTTTCATTAGCAACTTTTGATTCTTCAATCTTTAGTTCGTCTAATGAATCAGAAAGCTCTGTATTCAAACCTTTAATTTTATCTTTTTGGTCTGAAGAATACTTTCCTTCTTCTGCTGGAGCTTCAAAAACGGTTTTGAGTTCTTCACGAGACTTAGCGATTTGCTCTTTAAGCTCTGTAACTTTATTCACGTTAATTATCTCCTATTAGATATTCTTATACTTGTTCGTCGTCAGATACCTCAGCGACTATAGCATCAGCTATAAGTCTTTGAGATTCTGCCCACACTTCGTCATCAAGGTCATCTGACTCAACCGATTCTGTGTTATCTTCTGGAGTGTCTTCAGCAATTTCCTCTTCAACTTCTGGTTCAGTAGTAGATTCCTCTACAACTTCTTCTTCTGTCTCAGGTTCCGCTTCAACAACATCAGTTGACATTTCTGCTTCATCAACAAATTCATCAACTTCTTCAGATTGTTCATCTTCTAGGTCAAGTTCTAAAGCACCTTCGGTTCCAACAGTATCAATAAACTGGTCCAATTCGGTCCAAGCTTCTTGTAAGTCGTCCTGAACTGCCCTTAATGCTTCAGTAGCCTTAACGCCTATTTTCCTTCCATCTTTGGCACGTAACATCGCAATGGCGTTAGTTCGTGTCATCAAGTCATGTAACGCAGCAAGCACGTCTTTGACTTCCTCTGAAAAAGGTTTCCCTTTTTCCGAAACTTCTGTATCATCAGATTTCTTCATGTCTTTTGCACAATTTCCATCTTTTTCATAAGAACACTTACCGTATCCTTTTTCGTCATCTGATACTTCTTCTACAGTGTCTGTTTTATCAACATCTGATTCTTCAGTGTCTTCTGTAGAAAAACTTGAATGTCCAAGAACTGCTTTTTCTTCAGCAAGCTCTTTAACGAGTTCATTGTTTGATTTTATAGCCATTGTGTAAGTGTCTTGGTTAGCACCAACAAGAACAGGGGATACTTCATAAACAGATAAATCTTTGAGATACCTGGCATCAGCTTCTTTACCTTCATTCTCGAATGTTCCTCTCTCACTATCATTGACTCTATAGCCGAATGACCATTGTTGTAAGTCACCCATAGCTTTTACTAAATTGTATGCTTCTTTACCAGACTCTGTGTCCATGAAAAACGAACCTTCAAAAGTAGCTTTATCGCCATCTTGTTTTATTTCGCCTTTACCAATTGGCATGTCCCATTTATGAGCCCATACCATAGGTACTGAACCTGATTTAAATCCTGATTTTATAGCTTTTGGAACAACAACGTCACCGTCGCTATCCAACGTATTAAAGACTGAGAATACGGCGGAGACTTTACCTTCGCTATCTCCCTTAAACTCTAAGTCGATATTTTTAATTTCACTCACGAGTGCTTCTCCTAAATATATTTGTTAACAGATTTATTTAGGTGCATATAGTTATAAATATAACAAATAGTTAGAAAGTACGTGGTATTTATTTAGTAATGTCTTTAATAACTGTTAATTTAGAAATAGGCATAGTGACTTTTCTATCAGTCTTTTTATGACCACCATCTTCCATGATTGCCCAAACTAACATGGTAGCTTCTTTGTCTTTAGAATTAATACTAGTTACGACACCATGAACTGTTGAAGGTGGGTCGGGGTCCTTATTGATTGACCAGCTTACAGATTGACCTATACGAACAAAACTTGCTTTCATTTCATCATTACCCTTTTTAGATGAGAGTGGGTGTGATGAAGGAAGTAAATCTTGGTCATAAGGCTTTCTCTTAAATCTTCCTGTTCTCAATGCATGAAGGAACCCGTTAACTCTGGCTACGCCCCACTGGTCAGGTCCTGAAACATTTCCACGAACTGAACCAGGGTTTGTACGATAAGCACCTACACCTCTACGAAACACAGCAATTAATGTTCTAAGATTAGCTCTGTGTTTTGGTTTTTTTGAGTTGTGTTCTTCAACTTTATTAGTTAGCGTTTTTCTGATTCTTGAAGAAACTGCTTTTGCAGCATTTTCATCAGCTATTTTACTAGCAAGTTCGTAAGCTTCTTTACGCCTAGTACGTACTACTTTTTTTTGGTCAGAAATTACTTTTTTCATAGCAGGAACACCCATGTTTAAAACACCACCCCATTTTATAGCGGCAACAACGCCAGCTAATCTGTTGTTGTTTTGATGTCTTCCCATGAAACGTTCTCTTCTACGTACCCAGTTAAGTACTGATTCGCTTCTATCGCCAGATTGGTATTTACTCCATCTGTTAAAAGCGTCATTACCTGTAAATGAGGTAGGAGGGTTTCCACCATTTCCACCTCGTCTCCATATTTCTGGGTAAGTCTCTTTTAGGTTTTTTGCATAACCGTGAGGAAACATTTTATATTTTGAATTTGATATTCTTACAAGCTTATCATCACCAGGACTTGGAAAATTTGTTCTATCTTTTTTAGGTTTATCTTTTTTAATATTCTCTAGTTCCATTTCAAACATTTGCTCCATAATTACTTCAGCTTCCTCTAAAGAAACTTTTAACTCTTCAATAATACCATCAATAAAAGATTTTTTTGTATTTTGAAAACTCTCATGAGAGCTACAAGGCATGTAGTAAGTTACATCTTCTATCTTATGAGTATGTGAACCTTCACAACCCATTTGTATTGCTCTTTCTTCGGCAGCTTCTCTAGTAGTAAACATGTCCATGTTTCTTGAAGGAGTCGTAGTAACAGCTTGTCTTGTTGTTTCTGGAGAAGCATCTACACTATCCATTTTTGCATCAAAAAGTTTTCTCAACATTTTAGCTTCGTAACTAGCTTCTGATGAAGCAGCTTCTAGCTTAGGCTCTTCTTCTTTTTGTGGTTCTTCTTGCACAGGTTCAGAACCATCAGCAGGTACTTGTAACATGTTTAATGGTCTTAAATATACTTCGTGCTTGTCGTCAACATCTAAACCAACTACTTGTCTAGCTTCACCAATTGTTATCCAACCACCTGAAACACCCATGTTTACTCGTTTATATAAAGCATCCATATCTGTTTGTAAGGCACGTACATTCATAACGTCATAATCACACATTAATTCTGTGTCGTTGAAATCTGGTATCAATAGTTGATGTGTCAATTCATTAGCAACTGTTTTCCATAATGGAACAAGTTTTTGTTCTGTAAAAAATTCTCTTAACTCAGCAGTATTATTATATGTAGCTGCATCTAAACCTGCTCCAAGTCCAGCTAATATTGCTGGTACTCCTAATACAGCAGAAACTCTTTCTTCAGGTAATCTTCTTAATTCTTGTAATTTCATTTGGTCTGGAGAAAAAGAAACAACTTCTACTGCCATTGAACCAGACAAAACCATAGGGGAACCTCTATTAGCTCCACCAAATTTTTGTTTGTAAGATTGAGCAATAGCTTCAGCTTCTTCTCTAGTAGGACCACCCATTGCGTCATTTCTAGGAGAAAGAACAACACCTGGCACTGCTAAATTTGTTAACAAAGCAGATGAATATTGACCAGCAGCTTCATCACCAATTAATTCTCTTAAAATAGATTTAAGTGGTGCATGACCTCGTCTATGGTCATTTGGGTCAATACCCTGTCTTATGTGAATTATGTCTTCTGATTTAATTTGCATTGGCTCACCAGAACTAGAACCGTGAGCAAAATATTCATAATGAGTAATTAGCTTATTCTCGTTTCCCCTTACAGATACGAGTTCAGGCATTAGTGGAACAAGTTCAACAACCTTGCCTTGATTATTTCTATTTTTATATATAAAAGCATCGCCGTGAGCACTTATTGAAATAATTATATAATGAGACAAAAGACTAGAAGACATAAATTCATTTGGTCTTCTGTATAACTCAGCAACAGGATGTGTATGATTTACTTCCCTATCTCCAAATTTTTGGTCTCTTTTAACAACTTGTAACATTGGTTCTGCAAATGATGTTGCGAGAACATTAAGACAGGCGACTACTGCGGAGTTAGCTGTACCGTCACCTATCTCTTTTAAATCTGCTGTTTCCCAAAAACCAGCACTTGTATTGTAACCAAAAATTGATGAATCTCTACTACTAGAAGCACTTTGATTGTAACCAGCCATTTTACGAAGTGAGGCTTCACTTGGTTTACTTAAATATTCTGTTGCTCTTTGTAAAAAACTTTTATTCTCTGCCATTTAATATGCTACCCAGCTTCTCCTCTGTACTAGACTCTGTGCTCCTAATACTAATGAGTCGACAATATCATCATGTCGACCAACGGGAAAGGTCATTAATTCTCTCTCTAGCTCTTCTAACCACGATGCATTACGACGAAATAGCACATCGCCTGACTCCATCCTAGCTGATAAAGGTAAAGCCTGTGTTATTTTATCTTTAGAAGTGTCCATTTCTCTAACTCTCATCCCAGTACGTTGTGCTAACTGTGTAAAGTTTTTAGTAAAGTTTTGTTTTTCTAAACATACATGAGCCCATTTGTATTTATTGTACATTTGTTGAATAGTAGGAACAATATCAGGACCTTCTATTTTGACTCTTACCATATCCTCAACAAACAATTTCATATCAGGAGAAATTGCACATGATAAAATTACTGTATAATCTGAAGTTGTTTTAGTAGTAACGGCAAGGTCAGCAGTTCCAAAGTGTAACATTTCTGCTGGGTTCCATTGAGAACCACCACCAATGTACATTCTGTCTTTTATATCAAAATAATTAATCCATTCTGGTTTAAACATACCTTGACCTGCATCTACAAATTCAGCTAAATACTCTTGTGCAAAAACAATAGAGCCAACTTCATTTTTAGCAGAGTCAATTTCATCATCATCAATCATAGGATTGTCGTATGTAGAAAATCTAAATCTTTCCCAATTAGGTGCTTTTTCAGCAGTCATCCATAAATCATAAAACCAATTATCCATACCCATAGGAGTACTAATAAAAAGTGCAGAACCTTTTCTTTCAGTTAGTGTAGGTCTTAATACTTCTTGCCAAACATCAGGTTTAATAAACGCAGCTTCGTCCATTACTAAGAAGTCCAAACCCTCACCACGTAGTCTTTGGGGATTATCAGCAGATTTACAAGATATAGAACCACCATTTGGGAATATAACTTCCATGTTAGCTAGTGATACTTTAGGTCTAATCTCTTCGGGAAAAGAATAAGCTGCATTTTCTAATGCTCTCCAGCCAACTCTTGCAATTGCAAATGTAGGTGCTACCCACCATGCTCTACCACCATTTAAAGCTTTTTCCATACACATATGAATTCCAAGTCTTGTTTTACCAAAACGTCTACCAGCACAAAGTATTTTCCACCTTGAATCTGAACTAGCTACTTCTTTTTGATTTTCATGAAGTCCTGGAAGTTCTGGTACGTATACAGGCATTTTATAGTTTAAATTTATATTTCATATTAAGGTAGCCAATTAACAATTCTCTATAAGCTCTTTTACTACCTTTAGTATCTCTACCATCATAAATATCGTGATGATATTTACATAGTATGCAAACATTATCTAAATCATATTTCTTATCTGCACTTCTACCACCCATTCCTATATCGAGTATATGTGCAAGTTCTAACCATTGTTTACTACCACAGTCTTCCCATTCACATGCATATTTAGCTCTTTGTAAAGCTTGTTCTCTTATTTTAGATAAACCACCTTCAGGTTTTACTGCATTTTTCTTTTTACCTACACCACCACGCATACCTTTACCTTTTGTACGCATTTTAAATTCTTTGTGAGTTTCTTTATCGGGGTCCCAGAACTCATAATTGTCTACCATCTGAATTTCCTTTTCTTCGCTTTTTGATACTTCTGATAAGAACTAGTTGTTAAATCGCTTGGGTCTTTTTCCCATTCTACATCAACTGGTGTTTCAAACATGACATTACGAGAAATTTGTCTTTGAGTAGGACTTGCACATTTTGGACAATTTATTTTAGGTTCTTCTTTTATTCCATAAGTAACTTCAAATAAAAATTCGCAAATATCTTTTAAACACTTGTGTTCATATCTAGGCATAATACTTAGGATAATTCAGTAGGGTCGTACATACTGTATTTAACTGTAATTTCTTCTCCAACTTCAATGTCTCTTAAAAAATATAAATACCTTACTCTTTGCACTTCTACGATTTTAGCATTAGGTTCTTCACTGTGATTTACAAAACCACCAAGTGGAGTTCTAAACAACTTTTTACTTAAAGGGTCAGTAACATGAGTTATGCCAGCATTATATCCTTTTTCTATTTTCTCTGATGTAAATAATCCCAAACCATCTATATCAGATTCTTTGATAGTTAAAAATTTTGGTAGTGGTCTATAGTTTTCCATTTATTAACTATAACATCTAATAGTTTTAGATACAGCTCTCCTAAGAGAGCCGATGATGGGAGGAGGTCGGTGTGGATGCCGACAATTTAACTTTACCTCTTAATAGAAAAACCTGTGGTATTTGACAATGCAGGGTAACTAGATAAAACCACAAAAGAAATCTGTTGAATTGTTTCAAGTGAAGTTAAATTACTAGAAAGTTTAAATGTATCTACTACTTGTTTATCTTTTATCATTTCAACTAATACTTTTTCTGAATTTTTTGGTATTTGTTTCGTTTTGAATCTGATGCCGCCGAGAATATAATCCATAGTTTTACAACTGTATCACAAAAAAAATTTTTAATATGTCTTTCAATTTAATACTATAAATATAGAACATTTGTTCTAAAATAAATAGATTATGGATTATTTAATTGGATTTCTTTTAGGTTATTTTTTAAAAGAAGCTATCAGATTTATTAAAAGAATAAGCGAATACGATTGGGAAAATCGTGTCGTATATAAAGATGAGTGGGAATCCATACCTTTCAGTGAGGACGACTTACCTTAATAAATCTCCTAAGGAATCATCTTCATCCTTAACAGGTTGCATTTTTCTTTCTTTACGTATTGCTCTGCGTTCCCGTTCTGATTTACCACCCCAAATACCAAATCTCTCACCTCGTTCAAGTGCCTGTTCTAAACAAGGCTCTTTTACTGGACACTCGTTACAGATTGCCTTAGCTTTTTTTGTAGAACTACCTCGTTCTGGAAACCATTCATCTGCGTTAAGTTCTGGATAAACAACAGTATTGCAAGCGGCGTCTGAATACCACTCAGGAATACCTAATACTTCTGCTAATAAGCTAGCCATATAAAGAACTCTAAACAAATTTATTAACCTTTAAAAGATTTATTAAGAAAACTAAATGCGGATTGTAATGATGTCCAATTATAGAAG
>Ga0181419_1000092_pt1 | contig 29022 bp, 26 predicted proteins | sample 42SPOviralmetaG_FD_130144 | JGI IMG/M metagenome (GOLD analysis project Ga0181419, IMG submission 130144) | Marine viral communities from the oligotrophic San Pedro Time Series (SPOT) site, San Pedro Channel, CA, USA - 42 SPOT_SRF_2013-04-24 | ecosystem: Environmental > Aquatic > Marine > Strait...
AGGATATCAATTACCATATATTACAACATTTCCATATAATATCGGTATTAAAAATCCTCAATATGTAGGTTGCGTATTAACTCTATGTGGTCTATATCCATTAATATCAATAAATTACTTAATATATTCATCCGGTTTATATTGTATTACTACATATATTGAAGAACACTAATACTTTTATTTTTTATTTAAATTTAAAGTTATATAAATAATAATTATAAATTTAATAAAATTATAATGGATGAAATTATAAATAACTTAAAAAAATCTAATTGTATAAAAGAAGGAAACTTTAAGTTAAGAAATGGAGATTATTCTAAATATTATTTCGATATGAAAAATCTAGTATCACATCCAAAATTATTAGAGAGTATTGGAGATAAGATTTATTTAAAATTTATTAAAGATAAATTGGATACTATAAATGCGAATACATCTGGTATAAATAAAAAAACTATAAGGATATGTGGTATTCCAATGGGAGGTTTGCCTCTATCAACATATATCTCAACAAAATACAATATCCCTATGATTATGGTTAGAGATAAAGTAAAAAATTATGGTACACAAAAACAAATAGAGGGTGAATATAATGAGAATGATGAATGTATTATAATAGAGGATGTTATAACAACTGGTGGGTCTGTTAAGGAAAGCTTAGAAATATTAGAAGGAAAAATAAACATTATTGGTATATGTGTTATATTAAATCGTTCTAATATAAAAAACATAAATGATATTAATGTATATAATTTAATAAGCAAAGTAGATATTATTAAAAATAAATTAAATACTATAATTGAAAATAAAAAAACAAGATTATGTTTTTCTGCGGATTTAGAAGACCCTATAAAAGTAATAGATATATTAGAAAAGATTGGAAAAAATATAGCAGTTTGTAAAATACATTTTGATATATTTAAATTTAATGAAAAATATAATAGTGGTTCTTTTAAAACAGACTTAATTAAATTATCATGTAGAGATAATTTTTTATTAATGGAAGATAGAAAATTCTTTGATATATCATATATAGTTGAGAAGCAATATAGAGACTTTAAAGAATGGATTGATTTGGTAACAGTTCATGGATTAGTAAATAATGAAGTATTAAAGAAAATAACATGTGGTGTATTATTAGTGTCAAATATGTCAAATAATGATTATGATATTACTGATAAATGTATAGAAATGTATAAAAATAATAATAATGTATTAGGATTAATAACACAAAATAAAGTTAAACATATGGGTTTATTAAATTTTACACCAGGTATAAGTTTTAATAAAAAAATAATAAATGACCAAAAATATAGAAGCATTGATGATATTAAAGATAATATGCCGGATATAATTATACTTGGTAGAGCAATTTATAATTCCGATAATGTATTAGAAAAAATAAATGAATTAAATAATAAAATAAATTCATAAATTGCGTTTGCGTAAATAAAACGCGTTACGAATTTATTTAAAGTTTCTTTAAATTTTTTAATAAAATAATGAATGGAATGAATGATTTTTCTAATAATTTTTCATCGGGTTTAAGACCAAACTTAAATGTTGTAAATGAGGTACCTGATGTAGGTTTAGATTTAATAATGAATAAAAAGAAGCGTGGCTCCCATGATGTATTATCTATGTCCAGTAATAATAGTAAAGTAATTAGTGACACAGATAGTGATGATTCTTCTAATAATAATTTTAATTTAAATAATCAAAATAATAGCTATGGCAATAGCCAAAGTAATAGCTATGGCAATAGCCAAAGTAATAGCTATGGAAATAATGATACAAGAGGAAATAGTTCATGGAATGTGGAGGATGATAGCGATGATGAAAGTGACACACAACTAAAACAGCCTGAACAAAATAATAATCAAACTTCATGGGGAGGACAAGAAAATACTAATCAAAGCTATTATCAAGCACCTAGAATGACTGAAGAACAAATTAATAATGAAAAAAGGACTATTTTATATCAACTTGATAGATTAGAAAAAAGAGGAGTACAACTTCCTAGAAAACACAATATGAATTCTAATTTAGAAGAAATGAAAAATGATTTAGATAGAATTAAAAATGATAAAGATACTGATGTAAGTATTAAATTCCAGAGAAAGGTATTAATTGCTACTGTAACAGGTATTGAGTTTATGAATACTAAATTTGATCCAGTAAATGCTAGATTAGATGGTTGGTCTGAAAGTGTAAATGAAGGTGTAGATGATTATGATGATATTTTTGAGGAATTACATCAAAAGTATAAAGGAGATAGTAAAATGGCACCTGAATTAAGATTATTAATGTCATTAGCAGGAAGTGCCTTTATGTTCCATTTAACAAATACTATGTTTAAATCTTCATTACCTGGATTAGATCAAGTAATGAAACAAAACCCTGATTTAATGAAGCAGTTTGCCGCAGCAACTGCTAATACAATGCATCAAAGTGGCACTGACCAAACTGGTATGTCTGGGATGTTCTCAAATATGTTTGGTAATCAAAGTAATGGACCATCAATGCCACCTCCTCAACAAAGTAAAATGAATGGTCCAAGTGATTTAGATAATATCTTAAATGAATTAGGCGATGGTGATATTAACGATGATAGACTAGAAACATTCTCTACAATTACTGGAAGTGAAATATCCGACTTACCAGATAATGCTAGTATTGATGGCCTCCTTTTAAATGAAGAAAATAAGAGGGTATTAAATTTATGAGTTATTAATAAACTGAAATAATAAAGTGAAATAATAAAGAGAATTAATTAAATAATAATTTTTATTTAAATTATAAAAAAATATAAATTATAATTAAAATGGAAAAGATTTTAAATTTAAATAATAATATAATATCCCATTATCTTACAGAAAATGATGGAAAAAAAGAAAAAGGCGAAGAAAAGAAAGAAGATTTTAAATCAAAAATGCCAAAGGTAGGTGTTTTATCAATGATTGTAATTGGTATTTTATGTATAATATCTGTGGTATTATATACATATGGTGTATATCTAGCATTCTTCTGTTCTCAAAACTTAATTAATTTACTAACAAATACAATGGCGTCACTATTACTTCCTCATTTACATTTAATATATAGAATAGCGAGACCCTGTAATAATATGGTATGGTTATCAAAAAGAACATCTATTATACTTACTGTTATACTATTAGTATTAATTCCTACTGTTTTACTACTATTACCTAAGAAACTAAAGACATATGTAGCCATAGCATTAGCAGGAAATACTATTGCTGGCGCTGCATTTAATTATCCTCTAATGATATTATTACTTGCTCCAATAATGTCACTTATGGCGATGATATTTGTATTTTAAATTAAAATATAATTTATAAAAATAAAAATCTATTAATTAATTAAAATATGATAAAATTTATTGATTATTTTTATCCAGTACAAAAATTAAGTAATGATTATTTAGAAAAATATGAAACAACTAAAACAACTAAAATAGCAAAACCTAATAAAAATAACATGCTACTTATAGGTGTTATTGCTTTAATTTATGTACTTATAATGATTTACACAATTTATTTACTTACTAAATGTTTAGGTCAAAAAGATGGTTCTGGAAATTTTGTAAATAATGTTAGTGAATTTGTATTAGCGGTTTTCTTTCTTCCTGTTTATTTATTTTATAGATCATTTATTAATCCTTGCTCTGCTCCAAAAATATCAAATAATGTAGCTCCAATGCCTAATACAGTTTCAAATAATGTAGCTCAAATGCCTAATACAGTTGTAAATAATGTATCGTCTAACCCAGTTCTAAATAATGTAGCTTCACCTCCTAACCAAGTTGTACAAACACAGGTACTGCCACAAAATCCTAAGGTATAATTAAGCACCACAGCTTAAACATTCTTCTGGTTCTTCTGGTGTAACTGTACTTCTTTGTGTAATGTTTGATTTAGATTTCGTTGGGTCAATTGTGAATTGTTGTGTTGTAGCTCTAGGCTTTGTTCTTAAATAATACATTCCTGTTTTTAATCCTTTTGACCAACCATAAAAGTGCATTTTAGTTAATATATTAGGGTTTGGTTCTGATACAAATAAATTCATAGATTGTGTTTGGTCAATAAAACTTCCTCTATCTGCTGCCATATCAATAATATTTTTTTGTTTAATTTCCCATACAGTTTTATAAATAGCTTTAATATCTTCTGGGATTTCATCAATATCTTTAACACTTCCTTCTGATATCATAATTTTATCTCTTAATTCTTTTGTCCATAGATTTAACTTAATTAAATCTTCTACTAAAAATTTATTTATTAGAATAAATTCACCGGCTAATGTTTTTCTTTTGTATAGATTTGATGTAATTGCTTCAAAACATTCATTATTTCCCATAATTTGAGATGTTGATGCTGTTGGCATTGGTGCAACTAGTAAACTATTGCGTAATCCATTATCCATAATATTCTGTTTTAATTTATTCCAATCGTAGTTGAGTGTTTCATCTGGTTTTACACCCCACATATCAAATTGTAGTATTCCCTTACTTGCTGGACTTCCGTCAAATGTAGAATAAGCCCCTTTATATTTTCTACTTAAACCTTCCTCCCACTCATTCAGTTTTAAATATTTATTTAATTCTTTTAATTTAGAATCAATATCAGTATCAATTTCATTTCTAACATCAACTAATGTATTTAATAAAGCTTCTCTCTCTTCATATTTTTGTTTTCTTTTTAAACTAATTTCATTAGAACTTTCTAATGAACCATGGTATATTGTTTCGAAAATCTGTTTATTTAATAATTTTGCTTCTTTACTATCAAATGGCATTCTCATTTTAATAAATGTATCTGCTAAACCTTGTACACCAATTCCAATAGGACGGTGTTTTAAATTAGAACGCCTCGCTTTTTCTACTGGATAGAAATTTACATCTATTACTTTATTTAGATTTTTACAAACAATCTTTGATACTTTATGTAAATGTTTAAAATTAAATATATTACACGCTTGTTCTTCATCATACTCAACAAACATTGGTAAACAAATTGATACTAAATTACAAACAGCTATTTCATCAGGTGCCGTAAATTCTACAATTTCACAGCACAGATTACTTGACTTAATAGTTCCAATGTTTTTTTGATTACTTTTTTTATTAATAGAATCTTTATAAAGCATATAAGGTGTTCCAGTCTCAATTTGTGCTTCTAAAATCTTCATCCATATCTTTTGTGCATCAATTTGTTTAATATATCGACCTTCACTTTCATATTGTGTATATAATTTTTCGAATTCTTCTCCATATGTTGTTGTTAATTTCTTACATCTATCAGGACACATTAATGACCATACACCATTCTCTTTAACTCTTTTCATAAATAAATCTGGAATCCATAAAGCATAAAATAAGTCTCTTGCTCTTTCTTCCTCGGCACCATGATTTTTTCTTAAATCTAACCATTCCATAATGTCGCCATGCCAAGGTTCTAAATAAATTGCAATTGACCCTAATCTTTTGCCACTATTATGAACTATTCCAAGATTAGCAACTGTATAATTATGATTATTTGATACATTAATATCATATAAATTTCCTTCATAATATTCAGTTTCAATTGATTTTATTCTTGACCAGATTATTCCGTTATAAATAAATGATTTATGATAATTATCATATTGGAAATCCTCAAATATTTCAGTGAATACTATATTCTTTGGAATTCTTAATCTATAAGATAATTTCTTTGTTACTATTTTTGTTTCACTTCCATTATCTCTTCTAATAATATGACTTTTACCAATATCATTTATAATATTACCACTACAATCTATACCAAATTTAAGTAATAAATATTTTAAGTCATAAATTAATCTAGAGGAAGATGATGAATAATATATCTCTCTATCTATATGTCCATCTGTTTCTAATAATCCTTTTATTAAATATAGTGTATTATTTCTATTTAAATTTAAATATTCAGTATTAATGTATTTTTCTTTTTTAGAGTCATATATCTTATCATAATCTAAATCAAAATTATTATAAGTGAATCTAATATTATATGAATTTCCTACTGCTTTATTGGAAGTATTATCATTTGACCAGTAATGAATATTATTATTTCTAAGATATTCCTCAACAAACTCAACTGTATTCTTTTTTGTACTATTATTTAATGTAATACCTATTTCTTTTTTATTAGAAGTAATATGCCCATCTCCTAATATAATACCAATAAAACGATAATAATCAATATTGTCAATATCATTATTATTAAATTTTGGTATAGGATAACCAATTATATCATCTACTGTTAAATTAGATGCATCATAATATTCCGCTTTAATAATATTCTTATCTAATCTATTTTTTATTACTTCATAATTTAATCCTTTTTTTTGATTTTTAATACAATATATTTGATGTTCTTTACTAAGTCTTACAGAATCAAATGATTTTTGTGTTCTTATTTTTAAAATATCTTTATTAACTTTATTAATAAATAATTTATTTACTTTTTGAAAAGAATTATCATTAGTAATTACATAATCTTCCGGTGTAATATCTTTAATAAATTTACTACCTTTACTAGTAAAAACAACTGTATCTGGTGTAAAACACTGATTTACATATCGCGCAGTAGAATTATAAACTCTTAACATTGGTACAATACCATCAGATGAACCATTAGTTCCCCTAATTCTACTAGATTTTGTTCTAATATCATGAACATTTAAACCAATTCCACCAGCATATTTAGATATATGTGCACAATCACTTAAATTTTCATAAATACCAGCAATAGAATCCTCAACATCTAGTAAAAAGCATGATGATAATTGTGGTCTTGGAGTTCCAGAATTAAATAATGTAGGGGAAGCATGAGTAAAATATTTTTTTGATAAATAATCATATGTTTCTAAAGCATCTTTAATATCTTCGCCATGAATTCCTAGTGATACTCTCATCCACATATGTTGTGGTCTTTCTATAATTTTATTATCTTTTCGTAATAAGTAGGCACGCTCTACTGTTTTAAAACCAAAATAATCAATTAGATAATCACGATTATAATCAATATAGCTATTTAATTTTTCTTTATTTTTCATAACAACACTATATAATTGCTCGGAAATAATAGGGTTATGATTATTCTCAAAGTCATTATTGTTATATAAAATTGATATTGTTTCAGAAAAAGATGGTGAAGTTTGTTTGTGATGATTAGATATTACTAATCTAGAAGCTAGTTTTCCATAGTCAGGATGTTCTAAAATTAAAGATGAGCATAATTGTGAAGCAAATTCATCTAATTCATGAGTTTTTACATTATTATGAATTCTGCTACAAACTTTTTGTGCTACTTCATGAATATTTATAGACTCACTTAGCATACTTGGTTCATTCTTTAACTTATTAAGACGACGAAGGACTTTATCAAAGCTTACTTCCTCTTTGGTATTATCTCTCTTAATCACAAACATATTATATATATATTGAATAAAAAAATTTTAAATAATTTCAAATTTTATAAATTTCAGATTATTACTTTCAGATTATTATTTTATAATATTATTTAGGTCCATTTAGTATTTTAATTATCGGTTTAATTTATCAATTAATATAATCATTATTAACGGGTTTAAAAGCAAATCCAGTTAAAGGCGGACTGGTTGTTTTAATTGAGAAATTAAATACTTTACTTTTTTTACTATTTACAACAGTATTAATAAACTCTGATTTATTTTCTTGTTTCTTATAGTATTCTATTTTATTCCATAATTTATGTATATCTTCCATTTCTTCATTAAAGAAATTTACATCTCTATAAACTCTTTGGCAATTATATTTTCTAATTTTCCAATATTCTATTTTAAAATCTACTAGAATATCAAAATTACTTATTTCTTGATTCTTCCAATCTATCATTTCTTGTTTAGTATTACTTATATTACTATATTTGTATTTATATTCTTCATCATCATCAATTTTATATGATATAATGATACCATATTCTTTTAGTTTATCTGTATCATTTAAAAATTCTTGTTCATTTTCTTTATAAGAATCAAATTCACATTCTAGAAAATCACATTCATTTAGATTACATACTTCTAATTGTCCTTGTATTTGATAATAATATTGTTCTAAAATTTTACCATCTATTTTACGCTTAAATGGGCATTTAATCTCTAACATTATTCCTAATTCTGATATTCCATCAGGACTTGCTCCAAAATATTTAATTTCTGGATGTTGTATTAAACCAAACTCAAATATCTTAACTCTATTTCTTTTACAATATATTGCTATGGCAACATCTTCATATCTAACACCCCATAGTAGAGGTGCTTTATAAGTAATTTCTTTTGACTTACCAGTTATTTTTTTTATTAAGAAATCTCTTTGATTTCCATAATGCCCTTTATTTAATGCTTGACCAAAGTCAGATGCAGAAATCATTGTCTGTCTTACTTTATACCACTCCGGTGTTCTCTGTACAATTACTGGTATTTTTTTTAATTTTTCTAATTGTAATTGATATTTTAAAATATCTTTTAGTCTGTTTCTAATATATTCTAATGATACATTATCATCAACTGATACTGATACAATATTATAAATGAAATTAACAGCATCTATAACACTGCTATTTACTATACTTCCCTTTTGTTTAACATAGTGTGATAATGTTCTATCTATAGCAGAATCCATTAAATATAATTATTAGAATATATTTAAATTAAAAATAAATTTCAATTTTTATTTTATTTTATTTTTATTTTATTTTTATTTCAAAAAGTTTCTAAAAAACATATAAGTAAATTTAATTAAAATTTAAAATGGCAAAAATAGAGTTATTTAATTTATAAACCATACTGGTGTCAAAACTGTAAATAATGCAATTTTGGATTTTTTTAATTAACAATTTATAGTAGGTCTAGGATAAAATAAACGGAATCCATGATAAATATCAGAAACTATTCCAAGAGCTAATAATATTGGAAATACTCTAACATCTGAATTATTCCCTTTAATCCCTACATATAATAATAATGGCACAATAGCAGCAACATGCATTATATAAATTGATTTAAGATATGAAACTTCCATTTTAACTTCTTCTTTCTTTTCTACAGGACAATTTGTTACTTCTCTATCAACAAACATACGCATACCATGATATAATAGAGTAATGAGAGTTATACCCAATATTAAAGGATATACCATCATATTACTCTTATTTCCATATATACCAACATAAATTAAAACGGGGTTAATTGCTAATATGTGTAATAGATTGACTTTTTGTCTGTATTTACCTTCTTGATTTTTTAATAAATCTTTCTCTTCATCTCTCTCTTTTTTGTTATTTTCATTATTATCATTATTATTATCATTATCATTATTATCATTAGTAGTATTAGTATTATCCTCGCCATTTTTATTACCAGTATTACCCCCTCTACGTTGTGGTTTAAAAGGGGATGATAAATAACCGCCGTATTTACCTCCATACATTTTCATATCACAATTATACATATGGTCATACCATGCCATAGATACATATGCTATTACAAATATTAAAGGAAGCATAAATGGATTACTTTTCGGAAGAAACCAATAAGAAATCATTAAAACAATTGAAAAAACAATACATTTAATATTTGGATGAAATGGTTGATTAACAAATATTCCTCCTGCCATATTTAATATTAAAAAATAAATTAGTTAAAATTTAAATTTAATTAATTTAAATTTAATTATATTTAGTTATATTTAATTATATTTAGTTACATTTAAAACTATAAGATAAAAACATTACAGATATAATACCAATTACAAAACCAGCGTGGTATTTATGTTGCATTGATTTATAAACATATAACCAATCTTTCATCTGTTCCTCTTTTAGATGTAAAATCATATAATCGCTTTTAGGAGAAAGAATATAATAGAAATAATGTGTTAAGAAAGTAATTGTACCAACTACACATAACATCATTTTACGATTTATTTTTTTTAAATTATAATTTACCAATATAAATACTACTGATAAACACAGTCCATATAAATACCCCATTAAACTAATGTTTTTTCTTTCACTAACTATTTTATTATATTTAACTACCTGTTCATCATCTAATTTTTTTACATAATTTAAATAAATATCATTTTTATCAATAGTTAAATTAAAATATATTGTTGCTATAATAAATATTAAGGATATAGTACAATTTATCTTACAAATCATTTATTTTATATAAATTTAATTTTTTAAAGACAAAATATATTTTTTTAAATATTAAATATTAAATGTTACCTGAACCATGACAATTCGAACAAGTAGATGATTGTTCCATTCGCATACCGGGCATTTCTATAATTTTTCTAATAGAACCAGTGCCTTGACAGACAGAACAGTTACCTCTTTTTTGTGATGCTTGTTGGAATGCAAAAGAAAATCTATTTTGCTGAAACCTATTATTATTCATATTCATTCTATGAAATTGATTCATTATATTTGAAATATCATTTAAATCATTATTAAAAAATGGATGACTATTCGTCATTTGAAATTGAGGTCGTGGATTATCATATATATGTTTTTTTCTTGGGTCACTTAAAGTTTCATATGCTTCTGTAATTTCTTTAAATTTTTTTTCATCTCCCCCTCTATCTGGATGATATTTTAATGCTAATTTTTTATATGATTTCTTTATTTCATCGGCAGTGGCATTTTTATTTAATTCTAAAACATCGTAATAGTTTTTATTACTCATAATAAAAATTAAATTTATTATATTTTATATTAAATTTAATTCATTTTAAATTCATTTTAAATTCATTTTATATTAATTTATTTAGCTTATTATTTTCTAAAATTTTTATATTATTATATTTCTTTATCATTATCATTATTTTTATTATTATAGCATTGAACCACAATTCCACCAAACCTTGATTCATCTGCTATACATTTTTTTCCATTTATATAACATAAATGTTGATTACCTTGTATACCATTTATGATGCTCATAAATCCTCCACTAAAACTAGTATTTCCAAATTCAATTGGTGTTGTTTGTTCTTTATTCGCCCATATTCCGGTTGATATACATTCCGAACAAACCATATTAGGATATCTCAACATTACTTTTTCTTCTTTATTACAAATTGGACATGGTTTGTATTCCATTTATAGTATAATTTACATAATTATTAAATTTCTTAAATAATATTAAAATTTTAATAATTTTGTTTGTTTTTGTTTGATTTTGTTTATCTTTGTTTATTTTAATAATTAATTGTTAAATCACCAATCAATTATTCTAATTTTTTTTGGTAGAAAAATTAGCATAATTAGAATAATAATATATTTAAAATCTAATTAAGTATTTAATAAGAAAATGTCAAATAAAACATCAAATATGAAAAAAATGAAGATACCATTAGAGAAATATTATAATTCAGATAGGTCTGAAATACAAATTGGAATAGATGAAGCCGGTAGAGGAAGTTTAATTGGCCCTGTATTCGTAGGTGCCGTAATATGGGACAATGATATAGATAATGAAAAACTATTAAATATAAAGGACTCAAAAAAATTATCTAAAAAAATGAGAAATGAAATGAGACAATACATTGAAAAAAATGCTTTAGCTTGGAGTGTGGCATATTGTGATCATACAGTAGTAGATGAAATAAATATTTTAAATGCTACATATAAAGCAATGCACAAGGCACTATTAGATGTTTATGATAATAATATAAAATTTAATAGAATATTAGTGGATGGTAATAAATTTAAACCATTAATGACATCAAATGGTTTTATACCACATCAATGTGTAGTTGGAGGAGATAATAAATATATACAGATTGCCGCAGCAAGTATTTTAGCAAAAACACATCATGATGAATATATAGAGAACTTATGTATTGATAATCCTCATTTATGTAAATACGGATTACTCAAAAATCAAGGATATGGAACATTAGAACATAGAAAAGCAATCAAACAGAATGGATTAAGTGAATACCACCGTAAAAGTTTTAAAGTAAACTTAAATAATATTTAATACTGATTATTTTAATTATTTTTATTGATTTTAATTATTATATTTTTTTTATAAATAAATGAAATTAACACAAAAGAAAAAAATTAAAACATTTGAGGAGATATCAGAAGAACTAAAAAAAAGACTAAATCAATCTGACATTCGAGGTGATAATTTAATATATGTATTAAAATGTGTTTTAGAAGTAGTTGAATTAACAAAAGCGGAAGGTCCTGAAAAAAAAAGACTAGCAATGGTTTTATTAGATGAATTAATAAATGAATCAAATATGATAAGTAGTGATAAAAAAAAATATACAGAGCTAATAAAGGATGGATTTTTACAAGATACAATTGATTTAATAGTATCTGCTTCGAAACATAAAATTAAAATAAACAAAAAAAAAATAATAAAAACAGGAATAATTAAAAGAGTAAGTAGAAGTTTAAGTTCAAGAGCCAGATTATTACAAATGAGAACAGGAAATTCACGGAGAAAAAGTAAAGAAAGAAGAAGTATATAAACTATTATTAGATTTCATAGATTTCATAGATTTCATAGATTTCATAAATTTCATAGATTTCATAAATTTCATAAATTTCATAAATTTATTTAAACAAAAAAATCAATAATAATATAAATGTGTGGTATATTTGCTTATATTTATAAAGTTAAAAGTGATGGAGATCATAATGGATACTATAATGATGCCTTAATACAAGGTTTCAATAGAATTAATAAAAGAGGTCCAGATAATACCGAATGTAGATTAGAAAATAATGTATTTCTAGGATTTCACAGATTATCTATTAATGATATTAGTTCTGCCGGAAATCAGCCAATGGTTCTTAATGATTATTATTTAATTTGTAATGGCGAAATCTTTAATCATGAAAAAATTATTCAGGAATATAATTTTACAACAAACTCAAAATCTGATTGTGAAGTAATTTTACATTTATATAATTACTTAATTAATAAAATAGGTCAAGAAAATGAAAACCCATATAATGATGTAATGAATATCCTTTGTAATAAACTAGATGGTGAATTCTCATTTGTATTATATGATACAAAAAGAAATAATGTTTATGTTGCAAGAGACCCATATGGTGTTAGACCATTATTTATAGGCAATACTGATAATGGTGATTATGTATTTTCATCTGAATTAAAAGGTTTAAATAATTTAGCAAAAGATGTAAAACAATTTGAGCCTGGTACATTTATGATTATAGATAATAATATGCCTCAATTAAAATTAGAAGTTTTCGAAAATAGATATCATAATATTACTTATTACAATAATATTAACAATATTGATAATACAAATACTCAAAATATTTTAACAGATTTAAATAGTTGTTTTAGAGAGGCAGTATATAAAAGAATGATGAGTGACAAAGAAATTTGTTCTTTATTATCAGGTGGGTTAGATAGTAGTTTAGTTGCTTCAATTGTATCTGAAAAATTAGGACCTCATCAATTAAAAACATTCGCAATCGGTATTAAAGGCTCACCTGATTTAAAATATGCCCAAATGGTTGCTGACCATATTAAAAGTGTTCATCATTCTGTAGAATTAACTGAAAATGAATTTCTGGATGCCATTGAAGAAGTTATTATAGCAATTGAGAGTTATGATACAACAACTGTTAGAGCAAGTGTAGGTAATTATTTAGTATCAAAATATATTCGTAATAACACAGGATGTAAAGTAATTTTTAATGGTGATTATGCGGATGAAGTTTGTGGAGGATATAAATATTTCAAGAAAACTAATAATGGCAATGATTTCCATAATGAATGTGTTAGATTAGTGAATGATATTCATTTCTTTGATTGTTTAAGAAGTGATAGAAGTATTTCTAATAATGGTTTAGAAGCAAGAGTTCCGTTTGCCGATAAAGATTTTGTTAATTTTTATTTAAGTATTAATCCAACACTTCGCATGAGCTATGATAAAATCGAGAAATGTATGTTACGAAAGGCATTTGAGAAAGATAATTTATTACCAGAAGAAGTTCTATGGAGATTTAAGGAAGCATTTTCAGATGGTGTAACAGTTGATACACGGTCTTGGCATCAAATTATTAAAGAATTTGTAGATACTCAAATAACAGATGAATATTTTGAGCAAAATAAAAATAAATATACACATAATACCCCTGTATTAAAAGAGAGTTTCTATTATCGTGAAATTTTTGAGAAACATTATCAGGGGAGAGGAAATGTAATTCCATATTTTTGGATGCCAAAATGGTGTGGTGATATGACAGACCCAAGTGCACGAGAAATTTCTTAATAAATCGTTTAATTTTTCTATTATATATATTGAATTAAAATTAATTATAATATATAAATATTAATTAATAATAATGAATGAATCTTCTGATATTAAAATATTTGAAGCAGGAGCAGAAGTAGCAACAGCTATAATAAAAAGAGATGAAAAAAAAAAAAAAATTGATAAATTAAAAGAAGAAAAAGAATTAGATGAAATAAATAAAAAAATTGATAAATTAAAAGAAGAAAAAGAGAGAAATGAAACACAGAAAAAAGAATTAGAAAAGTTTGAGTTAAATAGAGAATTAAAAAAAGCAAAAAAAGAGGGAAAAGAATTAACATCGGAAGAATTAAAAACAGCAAAACAAGAAGCAGAAGAAAAAGCAGAAAAAACTATGGATGAAATTAAAACAAATAGAGTACGAAAGAGGTTAAAATATGATGACAGCAAAAGAAAAAAAGTTCTTGATAAAATTGATAAAGGAACAAATTATGTTCCTGGTATGAAATCAATAAAAAAAAAAGCGCAAAGAAAAGGTGATTCTTTACAAAGAAAAAGAGAAACTTGGTCTAAAATGGAACCAGATGAAAAATTTGATTTTATTATTGGTATGATTAGGAAATATTTATTAAAACCTATCTTAGTACTTATAGTACTCGTAATTATACTTACAATTGCAAAGTATTTGAGAGGGTTATATATGAAATATCCTCGTGCTTTTACAATTACTAACTTTTTAGATATAAGTAGTAAATATGATAGAAGTACTGGTTTAGATAATGAATTAGCAGAAACACTTGGAAAAGCATTAGCAGATTATGTTTGCTTACCTAATAATATCATAAAAGATATGGAAACAGCAGGCGATGCTAATGATATAGAAACAAAAGGAGATGTTAATGATATAGAAACAGCAGGCGATGATACAAAAATTTCGCCATACATGGGGTATATAAAAGAAAATCTATTTAATAAATTTAATATTAATAATAATAATAGATTACATAAATTATTAAGAAATTTTATTAATCATAAAGATGAAATTTTTAATTCTAGAAATATATCTATAAATACCTCTAAATATAAAAAGGATAATAATTTTAAAGACGAATATGATAATAAACATTTTAAAGAATATTTACAGAAAATGGAAGGACTAGATAATAAACAAATTAATGAATATTTAACCGAATATTATAAAAATATAATCTATAAAAATCCTGATTATGTATATTTAAATGTTAAGTTAGATACAACGCCAATTATAGATTTTGTAAATAATTTAAAAAATAAAACAAGCGATAGTTTTGATGTAGAGATAGAAAATAAAAGTACAGAAGATATAATTAATGAATTTAAAAAAATTTTACAAACCAAATCAGTTAATACTGATTATAATAATAATATAAAAGAAGTTTTCAAAAATATATTTTTAAGAAATGTCCTATATTATATAATTAATCAAAATAGTAGTATTATTTCTAGACATTTATTAGATCTAGAAAATAATAATTTACTATCATATATTGATCCAAATATATATAATAATAGATATAACAATAGTCTAGAATTATTTGAAAGATACGGACAATATTTATACTTAAAAAATAATAGTGATGACATAGTAACATTTAATGATATTGCCAAAGAGATTCCACAAATAGAATCAATGCCTACTAGAATATCTACACATTATAAAAATCCATTTTCTTTCACAACACCCGACGAGATTGATGATGATATTAAGACTAATATAAAAGAAAGTATTCAATCATATGATTTTGAGGATATAAAAGATAAACTATTTAGTAGATTACGAAATTATAAAAGAAATAATAATGATAATTTTAATTATAATGCAGAATATGCAGAATATAAAACAGCATTAGAAAATATTAAGACAAAAAATAGTAAAGGAAAAGGATATGATACAGGTAATGCCGTATTAAATGATTTATTTAGTGGGAATACGGGGAATAAAATTGATGATAAATTTAATATAAATAAAGGGAATAAGAAGGATAAATCTATTTTGGAAATATACAATATTTTATTTATGATTGAGAAGTTAAAAAGTAATATTGGGAATAATTTTAATGGAATTGATCATGATAAATATACTAACTATTTATATTATATTGAGAAATTCACTACATTAAAATATTATAATACTAACACAAATAAATACGAGTTTATATTTAATGAAAATCAAAAAAAACCATTTATAAATTATTTTATTGAGATACAAGAGGATTTATTATACATTAGAGATAAAGATATTATAAATACAACATTATTTATAACATTAATATTTTATAATACAACTGAAAATACAGAAAAATTATTAAATATATCTAAATTTTTTATGAGTTTTACGGAGTTAAAATTAGCGGATAATTTTATAAATGATGTTAGTGAATATAAAGAAAGTCGTACTGGATATAATATGTTTAATGATTATGTACTCCCAAAAGTAAAATATTTGGGTTATGATATTATTATAAAAAAATATTTATGGGAACAATGGGATATAGAAAAAATGAAAGAAATAGGAAAACCATTTGGCTCTACTATGATAAAAAAATTAACTAATGAATGCGTCTGGTTTACTACATCATTGGAGAGGAATATTATGAGTAAAGTTGGAATTAAATGTAAAGAAGGAATGGTAGTAGAACACATGTTTGGATTTTTAAAAGGATTAACAAAACTTCCAGGATTATTTATAAAAATGCCAAAAATGTTAGAAAGTTTTATTAAGTTAATTGCAAAAATTTTCCAATTTATTGCTCTACTTGGTGTAATATTTCGTTATATTGCTAGATTAGGATTATTTGGACTTGTAATGCTATTTATTAAAATAATATTTTATATATGTGTTTTAATAGTTTCAGCATTTTTATATTTTCCATTTATATTCCTTTGGGTTTCTCCATTAATTATATTAATGCTTTCTGCATACTATGCTAAACCAATGTGGATGTTAAACAGCAGCAAAATAGTACAATTTATTATAAATCATTTTATGTGGATAATGTCAGCATTATTTATTGATTTACCTATAATTGATGTAATTGGAATATTAGTTTATTCAATTATATTATTAATAGTAACTGCATTTAAATCAATATTTATATTAGCAATAATAGCGTTATTATTAACATTTGGAATAGTAATATTACTCTTTGATAGTATGTGCAATGGTGCTATATCTAGATTTTTATATAGAAGGTTTGTTGCTTGTGAAAATTCACCATTCGCCTGGTATAAAAATAGTAGATATGATTTAGAAAATAAATGTTCACGAGGATTCTTCTGTAATTTAAATTGTGGAACTAATTATAAATTAAGTGATAATGGTATGTATTGTGAAAAAGCACCTACCAATGTACCATATTATTGTCCACAACCACTATTATATAAAAGTTATAAAGATGATAGAATAAATGGTAGAAAAACTATTTTAAGTTTCTTTATAAATGACTATCCTAATATATTAATGTCTAGTCCTGATAAACAAGCAGAATTTATTATGAATTATCAAAAAGATAAATCTGAATATTACCAAACATGTAATACATTTTCTAATGGGGATGGAGATTCTAATAAAAAGGGATATAATGTTATAGGTAAAGCTGTATGTGCTTCCGCTTATAACATTAAAGATAAAAATATAAAGAATAATATTAAAGATATATGCCATCAAACATATTGTTCCAATGGAAAATATGAAAATTTTTGTTATAAATATGACCCTATTGTGAATGAAACAGATTATTCAAGATTTCTAGAGAATGATAATAAAAAAATAGAATTTCTGAAAAAAACATTTTTTGTTATAATACTATCTTCATTAATTATATATACCATTTATTTACTTGAGAAAGTACAAAAGGGTGAAATATTAATAACAAATAAAGCCAATAATATGCAACAACAACTTTCTAATTTTGTAAAAAAAAAATTTGAGAACACTTCACAGTCATCACAGTTCTCAACCAGAGGCTAGACCATAATTGGATTAGATTTAATATTTCTCAAAAATATGATTTATTTTATGTATTTACCTATTAAGATGTTGTAATGTAATATATTAATATTAGAATGAACCCTATTATGAAAGAATTATTATAAAATTGAAAAATTTTTTTTATAAATTTATTATTAATTGTTTTGTCTTCATCGAAATATTTAGGAGTAATAAGAAATATTGTAATAAACACTAATAAAAATATATTAAAAAGTATTAATGTTACAAATACTTTAAATAAAATAGGTAATATTTTTTGTAAATATTGTAACATATCTACTACATTCGCTGGTGAATTTTCTGACTGTCCTGGGACCATATTATTACATTTCTCGGTTTTTAATAAAAAGAATATAAAAAATTCAAAAACAAATAAGATACCTATAAATATAGCAAAATATCCTAAAATTATTAAAGGGATATATATTAAGTATTTATTCCATATTAGATGTATAAATTTATTATATTTTATATTATTTTTTGCTTTATTTAGTATTTCATCACGCATTGAAACTAGAACCCCGTTTAAAACTATTGTAACAAAAATACCAAAAACTACACCAAAAAAAGCTATACCATATCTTATTACTTTTGTATTAAATCTATCTAAAACTTCCTGTTCTGTATTATCTATCTGACTTTTATTCTCTGAGGTACTTTGATTCATATTACTAATATCATTAGTATTCATAATATTATTATATATTTAATTTAATATAATATAACTTTTAAAAAATTTATGTAATATATATTAAATATATAATGGACGAGTCACCAATCCCAATAATGTACGGATTTATATTAGCTAGAATTGTATTACTATATTTATCAACAAGTATTACATCAAATATAATGTCTCAAATATATACAGAAAGAGTTTTAATTAATGGCGAAGAACCACCAGTTTTAAGAAATACTATTTTCCTATTTATAATCATTGACGGTATCTTAAATCTATTACTATTAGGTATTATAAGTGTTATAGATAAATTCTCGGAAGATAATTTACCAGGTACATTTGGAAAATTATTTATCGGTCAATATATTATAACAACAGGTATTATAATTGTTCTATCATTAGTTATATCTAATACTATGTATAACAAAAAATATTTCTTATATAAAGATGATGGTTTACGAGCAATTAGAGCACTTCAAGAATTAATGTTTAGAAATGGTGTTTTAGTATCATTAATCCCTTTTTTTATATATGGAATTGAGTCAATTTAATAAGTTGTAAATAAATTTATTATTATAAAGAATATTTAAAAAATTAAAGCTTTTATTATTTAATATTATGAATAATAATTCATATTATGAACTTGATAAATTAATTAATATTATTAAGTCATTTAATGGTAAGATATTTGGAAAATTTGTAAGAGAGTATTATATTGATTTAATGATTAATAATTTTCATAATGTTGATTTAGATGAATTAGATATAAATATTATATTTGATTCTGAATCTATTACAAAAAAATTTATTAGAATTGTAAATCAACATTTTGAATTAAATAAAAATTTAAATGTTGATGATAAAAATATTAATATTTATTATTTAGTTTTTAATTATGAAGATGATACTGAATTTATTTCTAAAATAGTAAATTTAAATATTATAGAATATACAAATAATATAGCATATAATTATTATATTAATAAGTTTAGTAACAATATTGATATAAACTATTTATCTTTAAACAATAATTCATTATTTTTACTAGATTTGTTTTCGTATTTTAATTATAATAATAATAATTTATTGAAATTATGTTTCAATACAATTCTGAATAGAAACTCTAATAAAAAATTTTCATTTATATTTAAACCAGTAAATTTGAGTAAATATATTATTGATTTAGATGTAGCATATAATATTGTTAAAAAGGGATTTTTGATGGATGATACATATAAAAATGATATTTCTGTTTTATTTAAATGGAAAAATGTAAATAAAAATATTAGAACATATTATTCAGATGATGAAAAAAGTAAATTAAAAAATAATAATGAGTGCTCTATTTGTAGCTCAAAATTCAGTTGTGAAGATATAGTTATAAATACTAAATGTAATCATAATTTTCATTGGAACTGTTGTAATAATAATAGTGGATTAAAAAATTGGATAACGAATTTTAAAGTATCATGTCCAATTTGTAGGAAAACTGATTTTAATTTTATTTAAATTATAAAATATTAGATTAAATTAAAATGACTCAAGAAGATTTTAAAAATCAATATATAGATAAGGATGATTATGAATTTATGCGACAAATTGATGATAAAAATATAACATTATTTAAAATAATTTTGTATACTTTATTGGCAATATTATTGTTTACCACATATATTATTATTAATAGAGTCTTTTTAGTTCCTAAAAATGAACGGGCCCCAAAATTATTATTTGTAGTATATATTTTAATTGTGTCCTTATTTTATTTTATCTATCATGAATTTGCCGTACGGTTAACAATTCTTATAATTAATAATTCATATCCAATTTAAATTTAAAAAAATATCTAATTATATAAAATGTTAGACAAAATTAATCTATTTTTAATAATAATTGCAACAGCAGTTATATTAGTTATTTTATACGACTTATATACAGACTTTAATGAATTTAAAAAAGAATATGAGGAAGACCAAGAAGAAAAAGATACAAAATTACAAGGTTTATTTAAAAAAATAGGCGATAATGATAAAGTACTAAATAATAAACAAAATGAATTTGGCACTTCATTAACAACGCAGGAAGCAAGTATTTTAGAAAATAGAGGTTTAATAAATAGTGTGTCACAAACTTTAAATAGTGAAGAGATTGAGACATATGAAGATTTAAAAGCGGATGAATTAAAGAATATGGCAAATAAAGTTAAAATAGATCTTAAAGCAGTGGAAAAAAAAAGATTAGAAGATAAAACAAATAAAGAATTAAAAAAACAAAAACAAGATGAAGAAAGACAAATAACCTCAAAAAAAATTATACTAAATATTGATACTCCTAAGGATTTAGAGGTATGCTATAAAAACCCAGAAGATTCTGCGAATAGAATATGTAGAAAAGTAATTCTTGAGAGTGAACCATCATTTATTAAGAATACTGCTGGGTTTACACTACAAAGAGATAATGAGGATGATAGTGGCACCGCTCAATTTTTAAATAAAAATCTAGAAGAACCACAACAAGTAACTTTCCATTATAAGGATTAAATATTTTAAATTTTAAATTAATATTTTTTATATATAATATAATTAAATTATATTAATTAAATATAAATATGGGAGCACATGAAATAGCCAATACATTATTAATATGTGTTGTTGTAGTTGTATCAATATATATTGTTATGAATATTGATGATACTTTTACAGCATTTAAGAAATTATATAATGCGGAACAGGATGAGAAGCATCTTAAAATGGGTAAACATATATCTCAATTATCTGGAAATGATGACCAATTAAGACAACGTGGAGATAATCATGAAAATAGAATAAAATACCATGAAGATTTATTAAAAGACGACAAAACAGATAGAGCTGAAAAGAAAGTCTATACTGTTTTAGATGGTCATGATGCTACATTAACAAATCATGTTTCATTATTAGAGGACCCTAAAACTGCTGAGGAGAGAGGTGATGAAAAAAGACTTTATCAACTAATTGATAATAATAAAACAAATTTAGATAGTAATAATACAAAAATATCAGAGAATGAAAGAAGGTTAAGAAATTTAGAGTTTGCTGATGGAGATGGTGGAAATTTAGTTATTAAAAATGCGAATCATGATGGTCAAAATAATATTACAATGAAAGCAGATGGTTCTATTGAATTTAATGTTGATAATTCATCTAAATTATGTTCCCGTGTTGGTGATTCTAGCGATTGTAAACCATTAGTTGTATTAGAAGAATTTAAAAATAATATGGGTAATCTAATTAAAATAGATAATAATCTAGAAAAATTTACAGGATTACAAATAGATAATAAACAAAAACATGTAGAACTTAAATATGCTGGAAAAACTTTTGAATTAGCTAGAACAGGAACATTAGAGAAAGGTACCACTGGTGATAAAGGTGATAAAGGAGAAAAAGGCGATAGAGGTGAAAAAGGTGATACTGGTGAAAGAGGTGCACAGGGGATTGAAGGGAAACAAGGTATACAAGGTGAAAAAGGAGCAACTGGTGATAAAGGAGCCTCTGGGGATAAAGGAGATAAAGGAGATGCTGGACTTAGTGAAATAGCTATTCAAAGTATTATTGATAAAAAATTATTAGAAATTAATGAAAAAGTTAATGGTTTAACAAAAATTGATAATGTAATTCTTAATACATTAACAACATTAAAAGGTACTCTTAAAGAAGGATTTAATGATGGTTCAAAATTATCTAATTATGATAAATTTTTAGTTAAGAATTCTTTAATTGAACTTTTTAATACTGAAACCCTAGAAAAAGCAAAAGCATTACAGGCAAGCATAGAAAAAGCAGCAAAAGAAGCAGCACAACAACAACAAAAAGAAACAAAACAGGATAGTTCACTTGCTGCTGCTGTGGTTGCAACAGCAAATGCCGCAGCTACAACTGCTTCTGCTGTATCTAGCTTACAAAGTAAAAAAATTATTGGACAACTACATGTTCGCTCTGCTGGACTAGGTAGAGGTCGTGGGCGTGGTTGGGCAGGTGTATGGGTTAGAAAAAAGAATAAATCAGGTAAAGGGTGGGCATCTGGTTTCCAAAAGAAATCTACTCCTGGAAGATCATATCGTTTAACAGTATTCGATAAAAATCTAAATTACAAATGGCAAGGTCATTATGATGTTTATGGTAACTGGGCATATGGAAGGCATTTAGCGAATCATTTAGATCATTTTAATCTAAATAATAATATATTAGTTATAAATACTTGGGATGAACCTGCGAGGCATAGAAATCATATAACAGGGTTATGGCTTGGACAATATGGAAATAGTAGAAGACATCACAATGTTGGATTTAGACACGCATATATTTCAGTATATCAAAATGGTGTAGGAGTTTTATTTGATAATCATAATAGTAGATATAATCATAAAACTATAAATATTTATGAATTAAGATAGAATAAATAATTAATATAAAATTTGAATTTAATTAAATTTGTTTAAGGTTATTTTAACAAATAATTTATAATTAAAATGAGTAATTATAAATTTATTTATGATACTGAAACTTCTGGATTACCATTTAAGCAAAGAGGTTCTAAATATGATTATCAAAATTTAGAACATTTTGATTCAGCTCGTCTAATATCTATTAGTTGGTTACTATTAGATGATAAAAATGAAATTGTAGAAAAAAATACATACTTTATTAAACCTGATAATTTCGAAATTTCTGAACAATCTATTAAAATCCATAAATTATCTAAGGAGTTTTTAAATGATAATGGTTGTGATATTCATGAAATGTTATTACATTTAAATGGTTTATTTGAGAAATATAATATTACACAACTTATTGCTCATAATATAGATTTCGATATTAATATTTTAATGTCAGAATTATTTAGATATAAATATACTATTACATTAGAAAAAATTAGTAATATACAATTATATTGTACTATGTTTGGGGCACAGGCAAAAATGGGTGTAAGAAAATGGCCTAAATTAACAGAAGCATATAAGTACTTTTATGGAGATGATATTACAAATGCTCATGATGCCGAATTTGATACCTTACATTGCTATAAAGTATATTTAAAATTAATGGAATAGTAAAATAATAGTAAAATAATATAAAATAAAATGATATAATAAATTAATTTAAATATTTTGTTTAAATTGTAATAATAATTTATTAACTCTTTCGAAATTCTTTTGACTTTGTATATCCATTTGTGTTTGTCTTTCTTGTCTTCTTATTTCTCTTATTCTTTCTTTTTTCTGTTTTATTGCTTGTTTTCTCAAATCTTCTTCACTCATTTGATATGAAATATTAGACCTATCTGCTTGAACATCGTCGATACTATTAAAATTTCTTCTATTATTCATCATTCTTGGGTCTGCTAACCTATTCATAGAGTGTGCAGCTTTATAATCAGTACAATCTAAATTATTTGTAGATGATGAAAAATCTTTAACTTTCCCAACACCTAATTCTGTATATTTTAAACTTTTTGAGGACGATGGTAATGCCTCTGGTTCTTTATAAACTATCATTCTTCTATTATAATTATTTAATGGTTCTGCTTCAAAAGCACTATTAAATTGTTTCATATTATTTACTTTTTTAGCAATATCAATATCTTCACGCCTACCATCACTCTCTATCATAAAATTTCCATAACCATTATCATAAGCAGAATGGATCTTATGATTATCATAAGTTCTATTAAATACCTCTCTAAAATCATTACTTTGATATTGCGGTTTAGAAAATTCTGGATTGCGTTTTTGTGTATTATTTTGTGTGTCAGAGTAATTACTAAAATCCGTTTTCAATTCATTAAATTGTTTATTTATTTTTTTTAATTTATATTCTTCCACTAACTTTTTATATGCCAATGTTACAAGATTAAATAGTTGTTGACTACCACCTCTATCTGGATGAACTTTTTTAGCAACTCTTTTATATTTATCTTTTAATTCATCGAGTGTAAAATTTTTAGTTACACCTAAAATTTCATATGGATTTATATTACTCATTATAATTTATTAAAATAATTTACTTAAATATAATTAAACCAATTTATTCAATATAATTAAAGAATTTTATTAAAATATGAATTACTATGAATTATTAGAAATTAGTAAAACCGCCACAGAAGACGAAATTAAAAAAGGATATAAAAAACTAGCATTAAAACATCATCCAGATAGAGGTGGTGATGAAAAAAAATTTAAGGAAATTACAGAAGCATATAATGTATTAAGTGATGTAAATAAAAGAAAAGATTATGATTTATTTGGTTCTATTAATACTGAAAATTTAAGCAATCCTTTTGATATATTTGAAAAGATGTTTCAATTTAGTGATAATGATATAGAAGAAATGTTAAATACAGCATCTCAATCACAACCTAAAATTTTTATTAAAATCCATAAATCACCTTTAAACTCATTTAATAACATGGGTGGACAACCTATGCCTAACATATTTGGCAATATGACGAATTTATTTGAAGATATACTTGGTAATTCTATGAATCCAAATATACAAACATATAATCATTCAGATAATAAAGAAAATGTTATGGAAAAAGAAAAGGAGAAAAAGGAAACATATGATAATATCGAGATTAATGTAGGCATTGATGATATTATTAATGGGAATAAGAAAAAAATTAAATTTAACATAAATGATATATGTGCATCATGTAATGGAACTTCTGCATATGACCCCAATGATTTAATAGTTTGTTTATATTGTTCTGGAAATAATAAAGATTGTCGAGCATGTTCTGGTAAAGGAAATATGTTTAAGACTGATAGAAGATGTGGAAATTGTAAAAATGGTATTGTTGATAAAGAAAATTCAGTAAATATACAAATACCAAAAGGAGTTCCAGATAATCATTGTATGATTATTAAAAATAAAGGTAGTTTTAATTTTGATAGTAAAACATATAATAATGTTAAATTAAAATTTAAATACGATTTACCAAAGAATATACAAATTCATGGAACAGCTATATTTGCTTACATAAATATTAAATTAGAGAATCTACTTATAGGTAATATTAATGAGAAAATAAAACTGGGTAAACAGACATTACAATTAACCTTTGATAAATATATTGACCCCACCGAAGTTATTAGATATGAAGGATATGGTATACCAGTATATAAAAACGAAAATGATAAAGGAGATTTAATTATTAAATTTGATGTTATATATCCTAAAAATGATGAAAATAATATTAATAAATATAAAAAAATTTTTGAAAAAATATTTCAAAATGAACAAAAGTAAATTTAATTAAAATTCAGTTTCCAAATGAATTTTCACCAGAATATGTTACATATAAGAAACCATCATCATCTCTGTGTTCCTCATAAACTTGTTGTACAAACGCAGATGTGGGAGGTAAAATATTATTAACAAATATAAAAATTGCTTTTTCTTGTTCTAACTTTAATCTTCTTCTAATTACATAAACAAACTGTCCCATAGTCAAATCATCTGGAACTAAATATTTTTGTTTGTCTATATCTGATACATCTGAATTCTTTTGTTTCTCTACAATAATTGGTATTTTTGAGGGATATTTCTCAATAATTCTTTTTGATTCAGCTACTCTTTTATCAAAAGTATGTTGTTTTTTAAATTGTGACATAATAAATTTAATTTATACTTTTATTTTAATATAAAATTAATTTATATTTTTAAATAATCTTCATACAAATTAAAATGCCCCAAAAAGCTACAAAGAAAACTACAACAAAAAAAGGAGGTTCTAAAAAAGTTTCTAATAAAACTACCACTAAAAAAGGTGGTTCCACAAAGAAAAAAAATACAAAATTAAAAGGTGGATGAGGCGAATCTCTAAATGAAAGAAGATAAATTTATTATAAATACTATAAATAGTCTCCAAATATATTAATATGTTTCTCTGTAAATATATTAATTTGTAGAGATTGCTTATGAAGTATTATATCTAAACCTTTATGGAGATATAATAACTGATTTTTATAGTTAATAGTAAATAACCCGTATATACCTGCGTATACATCTGCGTATACATGTGTTTAACATTTTCATTACAATATCAATATCTAATCTAGAATATTCATTCTGAAACTTTTTAATAATTTACTATCAATCTTATTATCAAGTTTATTATTTTTAATTAAATTTAAAGATTTATTAAATTTATTTTTTTCAGACTTAAAAGATTTAATTAAAATATTATCAAACTCTATAACTCTATTTTTATTTTCTAATTCAAAACCATTATTCTTATTAAATAATTTTTTAAATTTATTCAAATTTGACAATATACATGTTTTTAATAAGAAATAAGAAATAGCATTTGTTTCTTCTTTAATTTCTCTAATATTCATATTACTAATATCATTAGCATTCATAATATTTTGACTATATAATAATTTCGCACACTGTATATAATTAAATTTAACTTGACTATTTAGAAGTTCTTTAAAATCTAAATTATGTTGTTTACTATAATAAAATGTATAAAATATAATAGCGAAAGCCTCTGTATATGATTCATAAATAGAAAAGAATCTATTATTATTTTTAATAACTGTATTTATTTTTGTATGAATTCTTTGGTGTGAGTGTAAATCATATAGGTGTATCATTTCATGTGTCAGAACTTTTAGAAGTTCTTCATTTCTATATATTACAATAAAATTTTCATTTGGATTATGAGAAAATTGTGTATATCCACTATTTATATTTTCTTTTGTTAATTGATTATCTTTATTAATATTAATTTGCTTTTTATGATTTGTTAAAAGAATATTGATATTAACATTATCTCTGGTTTTATTATTTATACTTTCAAATAGCGTAATATTAAAATTAATTAAATTTATAATTCGAGAAATATTATTTTTAGAAAATTTATTATAATATAAATTTATATGTACATTAGTATTATTAAATCTGTATTTTATTTTTTTTAGTTTCTTTAAATTTTTTATACTTTTCTCCATTTTTTTAGAGTAGTTATAGGATTTAATAAAAAAATCTATATCAAAATCACTCTCTAATGTTTCATTATAATTCTCAATGTCTTTTATTTTTTTATTAAAATCTTTATAAATTTTAATCAGATTAATATCAAGAGACATTTTAACATTATTATTAAAATCTAAGTCTAATTTATTTATTTCATCTAAAAACATTTTATTTAAATTATAAATACAAATTTAAATAATTTAAAAATAAAAAAAATTTAAAAATTTAAAACTAATTTCTTAATTATTATTTTACATTTTACTAAAATCCAGAGTCAATATATTTCATTTTAGTATTAGCATCAGCATATATTTTAACTCCATTATCTTTTAGTTTCTGACAAAAGGTATAACTATCAGTAAATAGTGCCACTGGTTCTTTGGTTGTTTCGATAAACCAAGGATATTTAAGTTTCTCAATTACCCCTTTTTTAAAACAAGCAAAACCTAAATCAGTAAAATCTACTTGGAAGTATCTATTATCTTCTTTTTCGAAATCTAAAATATTTTCATATTGTACAAAATCAAATGTTCCATTTTTTAAGTAAAACTCATGACTTATGTTTTTAACGACATTAGTAGTATCACCAGTAAGAAGATACAGACCAGTTGTAACATCATATGGAGACTCAAGAACTTTCTTAATTTCATTAAATGTAAATACTACATTTGGGTCAAGCCAAACAAGATAATCATACTCAATTTTACCTTGGAATGGTTTTTGGTCTTCATCATTTGATAATAAATTAGCACCTAGACATTTATTACGGGAAATATAAATATTTTTATCATTTTCTTGACATAATACGGGTCTATATCCATTTAGTAAACATTGTAATAGTAGTTCACTCCATAATACAACAAACCTATTACTAAAAGTTTTACCTGGAATACAAAATAGAATTACTTGTTGTCTATTTCTATTAACACTTGTATTAACACTTGTATTA
>Ga0181419_1000097_pt1 | contig 28365 bp, 59 predicted proteins | sample 42SPOviralmetaG_FD_130144 | JGI IMG/M metagenome (GOLD analysis project Ga0181419, IMG submission 130144) | Marine viral communities from the oligotrophic San Pedro Time Series (SPOT) site, San Pedro Channel, CA, USA - 42 SPOT_SRF_2013-04-24 | ecosystem: Environmental > Aquatic > Marine > Strait...
AAAGGTGTTAATAGTCACACTAAAAAAATTAGAAATATTATCAAGAAATATAAAAACCTTTAGTTAATACATAAGTGCAAATTTGTTTAAATACAATTTATAATAATATAAAAGGACATTAAAATGAACCCTCAAACATACAAGAATCAATTTTATATTTTAATTAAATATATCAAAGACAACTACTCAGTTGACGTAATCCAAAAGCCTTATGAGGAAGATGCATGGTATCCTCAACTCAACATGATTCGAGTTAATCAAAACCTTAAATATCGTGAAAGATTTTTTACTCTTTTGCATGAAGCCGGACATATGATTATTGATAATCAAGTTAAAAGAAAAGGAGTGATTTGCTTTAACAAAAATATGCCATGGACAGTTCGATCTAAAAAAGGGTTTGTTCATTTAATGAACGAAGAAATCCTAGCTTGGAATTACGGTAAAGAACTTGCTGAGAGATTAAACTTTATATACGGCAAAGAAAATCTTGACGATTATATGTCTGACTGTATTATGTCTCATGTAAGAAACGGCCTAGACAGTGTATACGGTTCCGAAATCAATGCGAGGATAATATATACTAAACGCGTGTAATTATTGCAAATAGTTCATATAATTATCATATAAAGGAGGCTGTTATGGCATTATCTAGAAAACAGCTTAAAGAGCTAAAATCAAAGATGCAAAATACCAACCCTACTGGCTTGAAAGCAGCTAGACAAGCATCTAAGAAAACAAGACAAGTTTCTCCTCAGAAAGTTCTTAAAGATACAAACTTTACTCAAAGAAAGTCTGTTATTAGATATTCATTTAAACCTAATCATCTAGTTGAGGTTAACTATGGTGCTGAAAAGGTTATTGGTTTGGTCGTATCTGATTTTGAATATTTCTCTAGAAGAGTTGAAAAGAATTGCTTCTTTGTCTTAGTGAAAGGTGCAGTTACACAATTTGATGGCAGATATATTCGTCAGATTTAAACTTTTAAGTGTAATTAAGATCAACCATTTAATATAATAAAGTATAATCAATCAACAATCACTTTTCAAAGGATTAATTAATAATGAAGCTTAAAGTAAAAAACGACGGTATTGTTTTTGGAACTAACATTCTTGACATCAACGTTCCTAAAAAGCTAAGAGAGAGAAATCCGTGTGGCGTTGATTATATTGACGCAGCTTTTGGTGGAGAAGGATTTACTCCTTCAACCATCTCATTGTTTACTGGCGAGCCTGGCGCCGGAAAAACTACGCTTATGCTTACACTTGCAAATGCTTTAACATCACAAGGATATACATGTTTGTTTAACACAGCAGAGGAAAGCTTATACCAGGTAAAGCTTACATGTGAAAGACTCGAACTGTCTAGCGGCTTTATCGCAGGCCAAGAATCATACGTCCCAAGACTTCTTAAACAGTGTGATATGCTTCGAAAGAAAGCAGGAAACAAACCGTTTTTTCTTATTGTTGACTCTTTGCAAACTCTTAATGATGGCAAATACGGCGAAGAAAATACAAACAGCCAGTCTGCTGTAAGGTCTCTTCAAATGCTTACCGATTATGCTAAAGAGCATTACATTAATGTTATTTGTATTGGGCAAGTCAATAAGAGTGGTAACATGGCTGGCTCACAAAAGTTAAAGCATATGGTTGATGCAATGTTACATCTATCGATAGAAAAGAAAGATGAGGACTTCAAAGGCTTGCGTGTTCTAGAAACTATTAAAAATCGCTTTGGTGGCGCTGGTTGGACTTTCTTCTTAGATCTCAAGAAGGAAGGTTTTAATGAGGTAGCACGAGTGGGGTCTAAATAATATATGACATATGCTTTAGCAGCTTACGTTTTTGCTGCAACACTAACTTTTTTGCAACAAAACTTACAGTTTATCGATGACTATTACAAAAACAAACAGGACTGGATCATCATACTGCTTAGCCTTCCTATTGCATATGGTTATCTTTATGCTTGGACTTATTTTGTTAACAATTTCAATGGTTCAGTTTGGTCTGCAAGGTTTATGTTTTTTGGACTATCCTACCTTGTCTACCCAATTTTAACTTATATGTGCCTAGGCGAAACACCTTTTACATTTAAAACAGCACTTTGTACTGCGCTTAGTGTTTTGATCTTAGTTATTCAATACAAATTATAAACACTAAAGTGTAATTAAGTTCAACTACAAATTATAATAAAGTATAATCAATAAAAAACAACTTCATTTTAAAAGGAATTTAAATTGAATATTAATAATTTTCTTAAAGTAGCTCCTAATCTTCCTCCACATATCTCAATCCTTATGCGAGGTGGAACTGGTATTGGCAAGTCAGCGCTAGCAAATCATATTGCTGAAGATGTTTCATTGCCTCTTATTGATGTTCGAGCATCCATTATGTCTGAGGGTGATGTTCAAGGTTATCCTGATATTGAAGGTATGAAGTCAAAAGGTGTTATGACGTTTTGTATGCCTTCATGGTTCGTTAGAGCTTGCAAAGAACCTGTTGTTTTGTTTTTAGATGAATTGAATCGAGGCTTGCCTGCTGTACAACAATCATTTTTCCAAATTGTATTGGATCGCTGTCTTGGTAATGATGAAGAAGGGAATGCTTATAACATTCATCCAGAAACCAGAATCATTGCAGCAGTTAATCATGGTAATGAATATGATGTTAATGAAATGGACCCAGCTCTCTTAAGACGATTTTGGACTGTTGATATTGAACCTTCAAAAAATGATTGGATGACATGGGCTAAGTCTAAAAACGTCGATCCAATGATCCTAGAATTTCTCAAGACAAGAAAATCACATCTTTTTGTTGATCTTAGCAAAGTAAAACCAGGACAGGTATTTCCAACCCCAGCTTCATGGGCAAGATTTGATGAAGTCTTAAAGCATACTGGGACTACTCTCATGGAAGACAGAAACAATTTTGATATTTATAACACAGCAATTGGTTTTATTGGTAACGAGGCATCAATTGAGTTTACCGACTTTGTCAAGAAATACGAAGTTGTAGTAACACCTGAAGAGCTACTTCGATCATTTGTCAAGTGTAAAGATAAGATTGAAGCTATGTCTAACGACAGGATTAATTCTCTCATTGAAAGATTAGGTGAACATGGCGCCACAAACGATTGGACAGTCTCACAAGCTAAGAATGCAGCAAAACTAGGTAAATCTATTTCTGAAGAAATGATGATTCACTTCTGGTCTTGTATTACAAAAGGCAAGAACATTAAGACAATTCAAAACTTTCACAAAGAAGTTGGTCAATATGTAGTTGAGATTGTAAATAACAATAGAGACATACTAGGCAAATAAAACACCTAAATAATACTTATGTGTATTTAAGACTATCTTTGTATTATAATAAACCATAAGGCGATTAAACATCACAAAGGACATTGTTTATGGGAAATAAAAAAGAAAACAATAACAGCATACTAAAGAAAAACAAAGTCTCACAAGAAAAGATTGATAACTTTGAACTAACTAGTCACTTAGTTGACTTTCTCTGGAACGAACCGTTTTACAGCAGAATACTAAGGTCTTTAAATAAGATTGAGTCAATAACAATCCCGACTGCTGGTGTTTCTACGCATGAGTCTGAAATTACTTTATGGTGGAATAGAGAGTTTCTTGCCGGTCTCCCTAAAAAGCATATCGGCGGTTTACTAAAGCATGAATGCCTTCATCTAGTTTTTGGTCACACAACAGAAAGAAGACGTGAACCGCACATTATCTGGAACTATGGCACAGACTTGGCAATTAATTCTACAATACCTAGAAACGAATTACCTGAAGGTGGACTTATGCCAGGCACTGCTTTAAAAATATCACCCGAGCAGAACAAACAAATGTCTGACAAAGAACTGGAGACATTCATGAAGCTTTCTGCCCTTATTGAAAGTATGCCGACTAACAAGACATCTGAATATTATTTTGAAAAGCTTATGAGCGATAATGATGTTAAGGAGTTTCTCGAAGATCAAGAAAAAATGATAAGCTTAGGTTTTGATGATCATGAAGGCTGGGACGAAATATCTGAAGCTGAAAGAGAAATGATCTCTGGAAAAATTAAAGAAATAATAAAAGAAGCTGCAGAAGAAGCTAATAATAGAAACTGGGGATCTGTGTCTTCAGAAATGCGTCAAGAAATTATGAAGATGCTTTCTAACGAAATTAAATGGGAATCATTACTAAAAAGATTTTGTGGATTTACTCGAAGAGATGATAGAAGATCATCAGTTAGAAAGCTTAATAGAAAATATCCAGGTATTCATGCAGGTTTTAAGAAAGTTTACAAGCCCATGATTGCTGTTTATATTGACGAAAGTGGATCTGTTTCAAACCAAGAGCTAATGAAGTTCTATTCAGAGTTAGATAATTTATCAAACAGGACAGACTTTTATGTATATAAGTTTGATCACACTGTAGATGAAAAATCATCTTTTCTTTGGAAGAAGAACACGAGACCCGACATGCAAAGAACTCTTACAGGCGGAACAAGTTTTGAATCGGTTACAAAACATGCAATTAAAAACAGGAAAAAGTTTGACGGTTATATTGTTTTAACTGACGGTGGAGCTCCAAAACCTTCAATATCTAGAGGTCTTAAACGATGCTGGGTATTAGCTACTGGCTGTAGTCTAATTTTTGATGCAGACCAAACAGACATCGTAATTAATATTAAATAAATTTATAAACAGGAAAATTATGTTATATTGTATAAATACAGAAACATTTAAAATTACTAAAGAAAAAAGTGTTTTTAAACTTTATCATAAAGCTGAAAACAGATGGTCCAGTGGTTGGACATTTGTAGGTAAGTACAATACCCAAGATAGGGCACAAACCGCAGCTCGGCTTTATACGAACTAATAGGTAAGACAATGAGAAAAAAGAATAGATTTAAGATTACTATTGACAAGAATGGTTTAGGTGAATACGAGACAAGTATCGTTGCATATGCACTTAAGTCTTCATCACCACAAGATGCATTAAGAAGAGTTGAAGTAGTCTATGATAGCTGTCGCAAGGAAAACAAACGTATTCCTTATAAATCAAGGTTGTTTTTAGAAGCACTCGCAATATCAGCTGATGCTGATTTGTTTTACATAGAATAGCATGCTTTATGCAGGTATAATTTTAATTCTGATCTTGAATGCTTTTTTGTATTACGATACTACACAGCGCAACAAAGATCTTGTTAAGGACAAGAATCTTGCGGTTAACATAACAATTTTTATGTTTTCTATTATTGAGATTCTTGTTTTTTTATCTTTTTATGTCCTAGCAACTAAAGTTATAGGAGCTTTTTATGATTAATGAAGTTAACTCTTTCCTGGAAGAGATGAATAAGTCTACTTCATCTAACGATAAAGTTAAAACTATTTCAACAGCAAGTAAAAACGTAAGAAAAGTTCTGTATTACACTTACAACAATTTTCTTCAGTATTATGTTACAGCAAAGCTTTTAGAAAAAAGGTCTGACATAACCCAGGATTATACCAAATTTGACTCCATATTTCAGCTGCTTGAGTCTTTAAACCAGCGACTAATTACAGGACATAGAGCAATAAAAGAAATTAACGGGTATGTTTATTGTAATCCTGAGATTAAGGACTTACTCTATCTAATTTTAGATAGAAACCTAAAGATTAGAGCCTCAGTTAAAATTATCAATAAAGCTTTGCCAGGCCTTATTCCTACTTTTAATGTTGCATTAGCAAATAAGTATGATGAAAAAACAAAGAAGAAAGTTGATTTTGAAAAAGATGTTTGGTATGTATCAAGAAAACTCGATGGTGTTCGCTGCCTTATTATTGTGGACGACAAAGGAAAAGCAAAATCATTCGCCAGATCAGGAAAACAATTTCATACATTATCCTTGGTCGAAAAAGAACTCGAAGAATTAGGTGTTAAAAACGTTGTCTATGATGGAGAAATGTGTATTGTAGATGAAGAAGGTAATGAAGACTTTCAAAGTATTATGAAAGAAATCGGCAGAAAAGATCATGTAATACAAAATGGTTTATTTCAGATTTTTGACTTTATTCCTTATAGAATGTTTTCGAAAGGTTACGGCGAAACAGGTCTTTTTTCGCAGAGAATAAATGCACTACAACATATAGTGCTGGGAAAACAAAACAATTTAATTAACTTTCTTGAACAATCACCTATATCTTCTTTTAAAGAGTTAGATGATCTAACAATAACAGCCTCTAAAAGAGGATGGGAAGGTTTAATGATAAGAAAGAACGTTCCTTATCAAGGAAAAAGGTCTAATGATATCTTGAAGGTAAAAACTTTTTACGATTCTGAGTATAAGGTGATAGAAACTTTTTTTGGCCCTCTTAGATATATCAAAGAAGGTGTAGAAATAGAAGAAGAAATGTTAAGCGGAGTAGCTATCGAGCACAAAGGTAACACAGTTAGAGTAGGCAGCGGATTTACTATAGATCAGCGCAAGAATTTATTTATAAACCCTCATGAAATATTAGGAAAAACAATTACAGTCCAATACTTTGAAGAATCTAAAAACCAATCAGGAGAATATTCGTTAAGATTTCCAGTAATAAAGGTTATTCATGGTAATGAAAGAAAATTTTAAAATAAATGAAAGTTTAGCTGGCAAGCTGTGCAATTTTAGAGGACATATAGTCTTAGTAGTTAAAAAGCTTAATATGATATTTAACATACATGATAATGGTCTAGAAATGCCGCAAAGATACGAAGTTATGTTTAACGATGGCTCTATTGATGTTGTTTCTATTAATTCTTTAAAGATAATAAAAAAATAAGATATTTAAATGCATATATACTACATACATTTAAAGCCTGGAGTTAGTATGAAAATTACTGAAAGAAAATTAAGAAGTATTATTAGAAGTGTTATCGCAGAAAACGTAGACAATATCGACATAACAGCAGATCCCGGATTGCCAGAATTTCAAGATACACATGACCCAAGTTATAAAGATTTTGATCCTGCAAGCTCTGCAGAAGAACATCCATTTCTTGACATTTTTTCACAAATGTGTTCATCTTGGATGAACTCTGACGCGATGATAAGAAAACAAATTGAGAATGCTGCACAATCTCTATTAGACGAGTCTGAAAAGGATGTTGCAACCTTTAGAAGACGTCTTGAAGATACATGTGCTCCAGAGTCATTAGACGCTATCTTACCTAGAGACTTTTATTGATAACAAAAAAAACTAAGTCATATGTAAAACCAGCTTATCGCTGGTTTTTTTGTATTTACAAAAAGCTTACTAGTTTTGACGAAGCCGCAGGTAAACACTGTAAGACACATAAGATTTGTAAAACTTGGAATATACTTATAATATAGTTATAATATAGTTATATAGGAGTTATTATGAAGTATTTGATAATGTTGTTTTTAACATTTTTCACGTTTAGCTGTTCTGATCAATTGTCGTCTTATCAAGGGTATGAAATAAGTTATAGAGACAAGTCATATTCTAACACTAAACATGTGGGTGCATCCTGTGACGACCAGTGTATTTATTCAAGTTACGCTGTAACTTATAACATACAAGATAAACAATACGACTGTGTTGAAGGTCCTTGCGTTTGTGTAAAAGAAGGAGACGCATATACATTGTGTGATGTTAATGCATCACCTCAAAATTTATGGGAGCAACAACAGACGCAGCAACAAAGTGTTTTAACACAAATATCCAGTATTCCTTATTACAATCAATATGACAATATAAACTATCCTTACTTAACATGTCAAAATACATCTATTGCGATGGTTTTAAGCCACTTCCAATACAGAATTTACCCTGATGAAATATTTTCTAGATGGGGCAAAGACACTGCACAGTCGCCGTCTGGTCTGAACTACGTATATAACAGTTATTCTGCAAATAGTAAAATCAATACATACACTAATGCAACGCCGGAAGATCTCACGTCAGCATTGTCGCAAGGCTACATTGCCATCGTTCACGGATATTTCACATCTTACGGTCACGTCTTAGTTGTTAGAGGTTACGACAGCCAGCATTATTATGTTAATGATCCTGCAGGGAAATGGGACGGCTGTTTTAAATGTGGATACACATCAGGCAATTATAACGGTGTTACAAAGTATTTAAAAAAAGCTTTTGAAAATGCAGTCTTTACTTCAGACGGAAGTTCTTATTTGCCCGGGTGGATTCACCTAGTTAAAGGAAATTAAAATGAGGTTTTATTTTGGACTCTGCTTGACTATTTTTATTTTTATGAACAATATATCATGGGGGCAAAGTTATGAATGCGATAATAATTTTGAACAATGTGGAACACCTGACCAGAGTGGTGGTGGAGGAAAAGGTTCAGTATTAATAGCAAATACAGACTTAGGTGATTCATATCAGAACGCTGATGATTATGATGATGATGGTGTTGAAGATCCTTATGATAATTGCATGCGTTATCCTAACCCAGATCAATTAGACATGGATGGTGATAACACTGGTGATATGTGTGATAATTGCCTTGAGTATTATAATCCAATGCAAGAAGATATGGACGGCGATGATTGGGGAGACGGCTGTGATGATGACAGTGATGGCGACGGCATTTTAAATGTTGAAGATGGCTGTCCTACACAATGGGGCAGCACGTGTGCTGAACTTGATTTAGTAATTAGTGATAGCAATAACATTATAAATCATGACAACAAAAACAAAATAACAGTTAAAAGACAAGAAAGGCTTGGTATTAACGAAAGTCATGAAAGCTGTAATCAAAGTCGTGATAACAATCTCATGTGGGTTCTTCTTATTATCATGATATCTTTTCTTTTTGTCAAGTAGATTAGAATCAGATTTGACGAAGCGAAACCTATGAAACGCAAAACAAGAAACAGGTTAGGTATTATTAATAGCGGCAATTATAAAGGCGATCCGTGTTTAGTAATAGATGAATACAATAATGTAACAACAGATAGACTTAAGTGGTTTAGAATTTTATTAAACAATAACATTTTAGTAATGTCAAATAAAAACATAACATTTTTATAAACTTTGATAATATTGTATATAATTACCTCATAAAATAAGAGGTGATTACTATGAAAAACGAATGCGAAAACGCACCAATTTATTTAGCTATAATATACTTTATAACATTTACTATTCCAGGAATTTGTCAATATTTAACGTAAGGAAAGGAAACAATGACATCTAAAGGATTTACAGAGATAGACTATGTGCAGTCAAATGCAAGTGCTGACAAGAGAGTTAAGTATTTTTTAAATGATTTAAGAGCATTGCTAGATAAGCATAGAGTAAAACTATATAGTCATGAGTGCGAAGTCTATATAGAAGGAAAAGGTTATGTAGGTTATCTAGAAGATAACGTAGAAACTATAGATATTGTTGAAGGAGAAGAAACACTTTACGCTTCACAGAAGTCTATTACTATCGATCAATAATTTAATTCTTTTGCTAGATACAAAAAAACCAGCGTAAGCTGGTTTTTTATTGTTTACTTTTTTAAAAGTATTTATTTAAAACTAATCTTCTTTTCTTTATAATCTTCTTTTAAAGGCATTGTGATTTTAAGGACGCCGTTTTCGAGTTCTGCAAAAGAAGACTTAACATCAATATCTTTTCTTAAAGGCAAAGAAATATTAACAGGTTTAAAATAAGATAAATCTTTTAATTCATCAATAGTCTTTACACAGAGCTTTCTATCTTTAAAAGTTATAGACAGATTTTCTTTTGTAATACTAGTCGCAATACAGTCAAAAATAAGATTACCGTCTATTTCTTTCAATGAATAAGATAAAGTATTTGCTGAAGATGTAAGACTTAAAACATCATTTGTAATAGCATCAATTGCTTTACTGTAGTCTTTATAAAAATAGCGATTGGCTGGAAATTCTCCATAAACTGTGTTAAACATAATTTTTCTCCTAAAATGTTGTTATGTATAATTTAAACACTAAATTTAAATTGGTAACCCTTTTATCTCATTTTTTTTATAATTTTTTATTAAAGTATTTAAATCAAATAAATCAATATTTCCTCCCCAGCTTTCAACTAAAGACTTTATTTCAACGTAAGACATTTTATTTTTTTCAATAATATCACATAGCTCTTCTTTGTACTCCTTTACATTGTCAAAAACGTAAATCTTTGTTTTGTTTGCAATTTCAAACGTATTGTTTTCATCATTAACAGTGATTAATAAAGTGGACATAATACACCTCCTTATATTAAATATAAGGGTTTATATTACGAGTTTAATAATATCTTTATGTCTGAGTATTATTATTTCCCCTTCATATAATATTTCGCAAAATTGTTCGTCAATGTTCTTATTTAATAACATTTCATCAACAAAGCAGAGATATACACCTGTTTTTAAATAGATAGACTTTATTTTTTTTGCAGGGTTTTTGATACTATAACCAAAAACAGAGTTTACTTCTTCAATGTTAACTAAAAAATGAGAAGCTACTCTACTCAAAGCTACTATGTCTTTCTTGTATGAAGATCTGCGATTGATGAAGCAACAAAAGATTGAGGTTTAGTTTTAACTTTAAATCCGCATCCTGAAACGTAACCTTTAATCATGTTTTTATATCTAGAAGAAAGATGGTTTGAACTTTCATTTACATCTGCATGAATTTCAATATTTGCTAATTTAAATTTATCTTTAATATCTAATGCAATCTTAATTGAATCTTCAGTTTCTTTAAGTAGTCTACGTGACAAGTCTAGATAGACGTTATTTTTAACTTTTTGCCTTACGTAAAAATAACGTCTATCATAAAATTCAGTATTTAAAACGCATATAGCACTAGTAAAAATAAAGTTATAACCTAACTTAACACTATCAGTACCTACTATTATTTTATGACCTTTACTTTTAGACACAGTCTCTAATATTTGAAACATATCCTTAGTAGATATAAGTTCTCTTTTGCCTGTCTTCCAGTAGTCTTTCATTATTAAAATCTCGTTATCTACCTAATGTTTTTGCTTCACTTATATTTCCAATAAATTGGTAAGCACCTTTATTAAATAGGGGAGCAACACACTTAGATTTTCTTATTACTTCTTTTCTTGCAAATTTATCACCGCAACTAATGCACGTTTTATAACCTAAGTCTTTTCTTTTGTTAGGATATTCTTCACCACAAACATTACAATAAGCCATGTTATCCTCGCTGATAGTATTTAAGTGTCCCACAAATCTTTCTATAATAGTCTGTGCTGCTCAAACCAGAAGCAGCAACTTCTTCTGTCCAGTCCTTGTACATTGCATAACCAAGTTCAGTTAACTCTTCTTCAACAGCAGGATATTGAACTGGATCAATAAACCCGTCATCTGGCTTTTTCCACTGTCCTTTATTTTTTTCATCTGTTTTATATAACTTCAAAGATTTAGGCGTATTAGAAAGCATGTTAGCATTAAGAAGTGTCTCGGGCTTTAAGGCAACTTCTATTTTGTTGTTTTCTTTGTCGATAATGTTACATACACAAACAAAGTTTTTTCTACCTTTTGTCTTTACAAACTTTAAAAAAGCTTTCTCATGAAACTTAAAAGACCTAGTAAGGCTTATTGCTTTTTTTGAAGAATACTTTTTTTCATTAATTGCAAAAGTTATTTTGTCTAATATATGCTGAAACTCTTTAGTGTCTGTATGAAAGTATATCCATTTATGCTTAACACCACTAAATTTTTCTTTTATTTTGTCTTTCATGATTTCCTCTTTTTACTATTATAAGACAAAATTAATTTTAATGCACGCTTAATCCTCATCAAAAACTACTGACTCGACTTCAAAGCCGTATGTAGATTCAAGATATTCGACGATATCTTCTTCTTGCGCATCGCTATCAATATCATCTTCATTTATTTTTAACGACTTAGGTAATACTGCAATCTTTCTTGATTCTTCGTAATCACAATCTTCAAAGTCTGTTCCATCAAACGACCAAACAATTTTCTTAACTTTAATCATATTAAATCTCCTATTTTGAGTCTATATATAACATAAAAATTGTATTTGTTTTTACTTTTTTAAAGAATTAATTTCGTAAGTAATATACCAGACAGCTTTTTCAAGATCTTCTATAGCTTTATCTGGATTCTTTTTTCCTGCTCTACCAATATATTTAACTGCATTACCTAAATTAAAATCAAGTTGCCATGCATCAATCACGTCGATGACTTCATGGCCTGATGCCTTCATATAGTGATCAGGATGATTTACGCTTGATCTTTCTTTCTTTTTTGATTTACCACATTGACACATAATGCCAGCAGTACAGGTTGTACATCGAGCACACTTTGACATATTAATTTACCTTTTCTATCTTAGATGAATTTTTACAAGAACTGTTCCAGAATCTAAATTTATGAATAGATTCTGGACAAAACAAACTATACTGAAGAAAATAATCCTTAGTGGGAATATTATATATCTTATCAATAGAAATTATTAAGCACAACAAACCTTTACGATATACAGGTGATTTAAATAAAACAATTTCTCCAACTGCTATATCATGCATTTATTAAATCTTCTAGTCTTACAATACCTAATGCACCTAAATCTTCAGTGACAACAGGTACGTCTATTATTTCTTTTACAGATTTATTGTTCTCAAATATTCCTGGCTCTAGTCCTAAATTATGAGGCACTCCTTCAAGATTAACTACGTTACTATTTAATAAATCCAAATTATCTATTCTTACTTTTATATGGTCTTCTAACTTTGAGCCTTTTGTTCTTATTTGAAATCTTGAAAATCCTTTTGATGAAGAAGAAAATCTCATCCAAGCAAAACCATTACTTTCAAATATATCAATCATATTACTACATTCTCTAAACGTGCTCGAATTTTTATCTGATGTTGACATCTCATGACTTAGAGTGTTTCTTATCTCAACCCATACTGGGTTATTATTGCCTACATTAACTCTAGCCCAAGCGCGACCTCTGCCTGAAAACATTGATTTAATACTCACATTACTTATATGGCTAATGTTTAAGTGACTATTAATTGCGTCATTGAATATTTCTCGAAGTAACGTTAGTTTGATTTCATGTTGATCTTCTTCAAGTTTAACAATGATATCATGCACTTTTGGAAAAATAATTTTTCTGATTGATTGAATGTCCATATAAATTTCCTTTGTATGTTTTTATTATTATAAATTAACAATATAAAAGTTACACTTAATTATTTTTTTTCTTTCATCATCTCATTATACTCTTTTCGAGACTGTAAGTGTTTATTCACCATTCGTATGTTTGGCTTTTTTATTATTTGGTCTATCCTTCCGCATCTTTGTCCACCATTAACAAGACAATGAAATTCAAAGTATTCATATCCTGTCTCGCTATCTTTCCAAACTTCAAAAACTTCGCCATATCCAAAATTTTGGTCAGGTCCTTTTAACTCTACCCATAACATATCGCCAATCTTAATATCATCGATAGAGTATGACATAATCACCAAACCACTTATCAAAAGTTTGAATTAACATTTCGTAGTCTGAAAGCATCATTTCATCTTGAATACATTTTATTCTAAACTTTGACATATTTAATTGACTACCTAATGATCCAGCTAAGCCAATGAGATTAAAAGCATTGCCTTCTGGACCGTTTAAATCAATCTCTATTTCTTTGCTTTTTAATTCATGTCGAGATTTAATCATTTGCAGCCTCTCAAGTTTATACACTCAACAAGCTTTCTATCTTGCTTTCTTAGTTTTATTTCACACATTTTCAAACCAAACTCAATGTTCTTGATCTTAAATTCAAGTTGACGTACTTCTTGTGTTAGAAAGTCGTTTCTTTTAATTGTTTTCATAATGTCTTTATTTTCACTTAATACTCTTTCATATTCATGATGAGGAACACAAGAGTATAAAGATATTACTAATAAACACGCCATGTAAAAGTACTTCATGATTAATCCTTAGAAATTGTAGCTACCTAAGCTGCTTTTATCTGATTTTGCAAAATATGACATCAAGTTCATCTCAGAGATGAAGAAGCTTTTGTTGTCAGAGAGTCTTAATAACTCACATTTAATAACTCTTGATGTACCAGAAGCAGCCTGAACTGTACTACCGCTAAAGATAAACTCTTCATGAGCTGCAATGGGCTTTTTAATACCTTTAATTCTCATGCCAACTTTTGCTGGCATGAAATAGTTTCCTCTGTTAAACGTAAAAACAACTGACCCTTTTCCAGACTTTTCTTTAAAAAAAATAGTGTCACCTTGTCGAATTTCAACCCATTGTGTCATAGTTAAGTCCTTTATTTAAATAAGCTTTGAAAATTAAAATAAGTAAACAATAAAGTTAGTTCAGTAAATAAAAATACAAAATAAACGTCTGTTCTTTTTCTACGATTATGAAAAGAGTGTAGATAACTAAACACAAAAACAAACGAAGTTAAAACATAAAAGTTAAACATTTTCCTCATAAAGATCATTAAGTTTTAAAAATTCATACCAGTTTTCCAGCTCAGCATTTGAAGGCTTAGTTAACACAGACTCCTTGATAATTTGAATTTCTTGTGCTACGTCTTGAAAGTCTTCAATAACTTCTTCACTGTTTTTAGTAACTTTACGTTTAAAAGCAGGCACCGTTTTTTTGGCTTTCCTATATTCAGGCAAAATTTCAATATCAAGCTTAACGGGTGTATTTCCTAAAAGGGGAAAGTTTTTCGATATAGAATGAGCAACTGTGAGTATGTTATCAGGCTGGTCAAATTTAGAGCCTTTGTATCTAACTTCAAATATCTCAACAGGATCTAAATCAGTTCCTTCAACCTTAGAAAATCTAGCCCACCCAAAGCCTTCACGATTAACATGATTAAGAAAAGTAGAACCTTCACTGCAGTCAGGAATAAGGTTTAAAAAACTTTGAAAAGCTTGTGAGTCTTTTGGGATCTTGACCCATGTATTTCCTCTTCCTTTATATTTCTCTTGTATTTGTTTTTTAAATTTATTTTTTGACATATTATTGTCCTTGGTGGTTATTGGTTACATTATATTATAAACATTAATTTTGAAAATTACACTTTGAATATCTTCCTAAAAAAACTTGAAACTACATCTTCTAGCTTGACAAAACTAACTTCCATCCATATCACAATTCTTAAAACAATCGAAGGATTTACAGAAATTAACATACGCTCAGCAGTTTTTGATTGCAACTTAGTTATATTTCCTGATGTTAATAATGTAACATTACCGTCAGCATTTACATAAACTAATATTGCGCCGTTTTCTTTTATTTCGTCAATAACTTGTCTCTGGACTTCGTTTCTATCTTTATCTTTCATGCTATATCTCTATATCTATGTCAACAAAAACAAGTCTGTTCCACTTCGGTCCTAGCACTAAACTCGTTATTTTACCCTTCCTACTTGTAATAATTTTCTTAAATTCATGATAAGACATTGTTCTGTTTTTCTTATTAAGACCTCTTACTTGAAAAAGCTGTAGCATTCTTTTTTTTTGTCTTTTGCTAAGCTTTAACTTATTAATACTATAAAAAAACTCTTTAACGTTTTCTTCTGTCATTTGATTTATAAAATTCCTAAAATAGATAACGCAGTGCCTGACATAACTAATGCAACAGGTAAAAATGTTAGGCAGAAAAAAATGAACGATACTATACTGAGATTATCAATTTTCATAGAAAACTTTCTATTTTATCTGCATCAATGTAGCAAGTAAAGAAGTCATGTGATGGAATCATTACTTCATAATACTCATATCCATCTTCACGATACCCGTGAATTATTTTTGCATGCGCAAAAATATTTTCAAGCTTATCTCCCGAGACATATAAATAATCAACCAAGACTGGAATCCACTCATGTTTGTTTGAATCTTTCTTCACTTACATTTCTTTCTATTTAATAGAGATCACCTGGGTTTGGTGTCGGATTATGTGAAGGATATAATATATCACGAGGAGTTTTTTTGATATCTGTATAAATATGTTTAACAGAAACTCCCTGGATGTAATAGTCGTTTATTGTAATGTCACAATAAGTTTTTGGTTGATAATTTTCAAACGATATACTGTCAACTGGTGTAAAATTAAATCTTGAGCATATCTTAGCAAGTTCTTTTTCTGGCGGATCGTTTGAGTCTATACGCCTTTGTACGTAACCTTTACCATCAAAATATATCTTGTTTAATTGAATCAATTTTTTCTCCTTATATAATATTATAAATACAATATATTTAAATTACACATAAAAAGACTTTTTAGTTTTTCTTTTTTTAGGAACGTAGTGCGGATTTTCTCTATAAGTGTTCCATCTTTCATGTACGTCTAAAACTTTGTTTCCTTCTCTTTTTACTAAATACATTTTAGTAGCGGAGACCTTTGTTCCATTATACCACTTGCTAAACTCTTTAAATATATTCTTAAGTCTTATGTGATGGTAATTACTTTCGTTGTTTAGAACTCTACTTTTACAAAAGTCACTGAAAACTAAATCAATATTCTGATGGCTGTCATAATCCAGTAAATCTTTCATTAAGTTTTTTAATATCAATGTTGAAGATTTTGTTTCTCCAATGTCAAAAAACTTATATTTTCCTTCTGGCAATTCTTCACATAGTCTAGGATGTGTAATTCCAAATACTACACTAATCATTATAGTTAACTCCTGTTATTTTATGTAAGTCTGAAACTAAAGCTGTTTCTATTCTATTTTCTAATAAGACTTCAACAAAGTCTAAAGACATATTATATACAATATCTTCGTCATATCTCAATTCTCTTTCAGATTCTAAAGCAATAATAATTTCAATTGGATCAAAACCGTTATCAAGAATATAAATTTTACCTTTTTTTATTTGTGCCATTAACCCAATCTTTATTGCAGTGAATGCACCAGTCGTCACATTTATTGCAGCCGTAATACTCTGACATTGATCTTTCACATTCATGCATATAGAAAGCAACTGTTTTATTTTTGCAATACGGGCATTTTTCTAGTTTATTTTCTACTTCTTTTTTTTTAGCCATTTTGTTGACTCATTTCATGTGTTGCCCAATCAACTTCAATAATTTTACTTCGCATAAAACCATACCCGCAGTTACTTTTTATTCTATTCATATGAGTAAACATCCCTAGGAAAAGACAGAGCTCATTACTGTCTAGATTAATACTAGAATGAAGATTCTTTATAACGCTAGCAATATCAAATGTTCCATGATAAATATCAGGCCACTTCCCTTGTAGTATCTTATATAGATAGTCTTTTATTTGATTTCTAAAATTCTCATTATCATCAATGTTAAACATATACTTTCTTGTATACTTTGTTATTCTACCAGATAGGTATGGAGATTCAACTTTCTCAATGTTCAAAAGTCCTCTGGAATTATAAAACTCTGCAAAGCCTGTGTAGTGCAAGTAGTATTCACCATTCTTAAAAGATATTGCGAGTTTAGAATTAGAAAAATCAAAGTTATCAAAGCATTCTTTAATATCCTTAAAGATGAATTTATTAATAAATTGTGTTTGTATTACACTAAACGCTAGATTTTCTTTCGATACTTCGTCAACATATTTAACCTTATTTTGCTTGCAAATTTTATTTAATGCATTTAGATTTCTTTCATAATTAAAAGTAAAAGGAAGATCAAAGCTATTTACATCTTTAATTGTATCACTTACTCTGCTAAGATAAAAACCATCAGACATTATTTCTTCTCTAATAGCTTTGACTCTATTACTAATTGTACTAGTGATATCTCTGACTTTATCTTCATTACTTGAAAAGACATCAATGTCTCCTGTGTTATAAAAATACTTATATACTTTTTCTAAAGTCTGACTAGCGTTAGAATTAAGTTCCTTACTGATGATTCTTGGAAAGCCACCTGCAATCCAAGCATCTTCTTTTAGATAGTCATAAATGTCAATTGTTTTAAACAAATTAGAAAGCACATATTGAATGTGGCTAGGAAGTTTAACAGAGTTGATATGATTATTCATTTATTTTTAGTCCTTTAAAACAGGATTAACGTATAATTATTTTTGATTTAATTTGCTGTCTATAACACGCTACTATTAGATTGCTTTAACTTGATAATATTATACGTTAGAACAGTCTGGAATAGTCCTCAACCAAGTCAGACATGCTAATTGAAGGATTTCCAACAGTGTCATATTTATGCGTGTCATTGTTTTCTTTACTATACATTTTTTCAAACAGCTTTCTAAAATTATCAAATACTTGCGAATCGCATTTTATAAAGTAGTGTGAAGACGGTGATATATTTTTATCAAATTTAAAAATCTTACCAGCGTTAACGCCGACTCTTCTTATAGCAAATTTTGGATTTTCTTCTTTTGAAACCCAAGACCAATCTTTATGGTTTTTGCTTCTTAATATAGCTTTTCGCTTGAAGCTTTTCCATTCCCAGACTTGAAAGGTGCACGGCACAGAATAATCAGTGTTGTCAACTAGCTTGAACGATTTTTTTTCTAAAATTTCTTCATATACTAAATGGAAGTGTTTATTTAACCTATTAATTACTGACTCTTTGCGAAACGTTCTAGGAACAATAAAAGCTATATATTTGGCAAATGAAGCGCTATGATTGAAAAATTTAATTGCTAAAGATGAGTTTTTACCAAAAGGAGGATTTCCTACTACGCAAATGCTGCTGTATGATTTTATTAAGTTACTGCTATCGAAACTAAAAAAGTCTTGCTTTTTTATTTCTTTATGTTTAGGGTCAATATCTAGACCAATTCTTTTCCCTTTAGGCAAAAAGTTATAAAAAGAACCAGACCCAGCTGATGGTTCTATATACATGTCTATGTTTTTGTATTTGTTTTGTAACTTTTTAATTAAGGTATGCGCAACTGCATCTTTTGTATAAAATTGATCGTTCGTTACTTCGCTCTTAATCATTGTATTTCCTTTAAAATATGAAAAAACTTTGATGGGTACATCATTATATTGTTTTCATGCCCAGATTTTATTATCTGAAACGTTCTTGTTTCTTTGCTTGTAGTTGACATATTAGGCGGCTCATTGCAAACTATAGTATGGAATTTCCAGCCATTAGCATGACATATATCATATAAGCTGTTTTTTTCAATAGAGTTATATTTTTCGCCCCTGTTTAGCTGTTGACCTCCACCCCAAAGACTTACTTGAATATAGCAGACTGCATTATAGTCTTTGCTTTTAATTAAGAGATCAATCTTGTCTATTGGAATATCTTTTTTCAAGAAGTCAGGGAATAAACAGCTTTTCTTATCTATCTGAGTATATATTTCAACATCTTTTCCCGCTGTTATTTTTAAAGAATTGCTAAGTATAAATTCTTCAAAGAGGTCACCACGTTTTTTTGCTATAGCTTGCGACTTTATTAAGCTTATATTTAGTTTTTCTAAATCTAGCAAGATATCCGCGCCATACTTTTCAGTTAATAAAGATATGTTTTTCTGCCTTAATAAAAGCTTTTTAATTTCTTCAAGTTTTAAATCACTAAATCCTTTATAATCAAATGATTTTTTCCACTGTTCTATTAGATCATACTTTATGTTGTTTAGTTTTTTTTTCATTTTTTAAATTTTTCTTTTAATTTAAATTTAATATTGTTTTTGTTTTTTATATTATAATATAAATATTTTTATTTTACACACAAGGAAAAAAATGAGGATCAAACAAAACAGAATATCTTGGGAAAGTGCAAACAGTTTATATCAATTAGAATCAAAAGATATTGTTTTTGTTCTCGAGCAGAATGGAGTTCAAGTTAAAAACATTTCACCAGCTGGATCTTTAAGAAGAGGTAGAAAAACAATAGGTGACTTAGATATTGTTGTTGAAGTAGACAACCCCCAGCTCGCTGGCAAAACATTAAAAGACATAATGAATTACCAGTTTTTCACTAAAGGATCTTTTTATAAAGGCCGAATACTTGATATGGGTATTGATTTATTTATTGCTGGTCATCATAATTATTATTCTATGCTTTTCTTTTTAACTGGTTGTGAAGACTGGAACTTAAGAATTATGAAGCACTTAAGAAATAACACAGACTTAAGATATACACCTTTTAGATTTATTAACAAAATCAACAAAGAAGTCTATGACTTTAAGTCAGAAGAAGACATATTTAGACTTATTAATCATAATTATATATTACCAAAAGATAGAATACCACAAAATATAAATTTCGGAGAATAAATGAGAAAGTTATTAAGAGAGCATTATCAAGAGTTGCTTAAAGAAGAAATTGACTACAGCTCAAAGATAGCAACTGTATATCACCTAACAGGATTTAAAACAGCGCAGTATGATCCTGTCTATAAGGAAAAGCTGACCAAAACAAATAAAGGCTTAAGCGATGAAGTTAAATCAAAAAGATCAGACAAGAAAAAAACAAGAGCGCAAAGTATTTTATCTAATATAGAATATAAAGCTGCTGCAAAAGACCTTAAGAAGTTTAAGACGCCTCAAGGTCAAGCATATTATATAGCAAACAATATTAGAAAAGCGCCTTATGACTTAGGAAGTTATTACATACCTGGCGGCGGCAAAATGTACGGGAAAGGTCTTTACACTTGTTATAAACTAAATCCAGCAATTGCAAGAACATACGGCAGTGTTATTTTAAGATTTGACGTTGATATATCTTCAATGCTAATTTTCAATGCAGGAATAGCAAAAGGTATTTATGGAGATAACTTTAAATTAGAAGACCAATTTCTAGAAATCTGCAAGAAAAAGAACGTGGACATTCGAGGTTTTTACAATCAGAAAGTTTCCCTAGACATATCAGATGATTCTAATGATGCTATAGGTCAATTCCTCGAATTCCTATCAAAAATGTCAAATAAACCTGAGTTCTTAGATAGTACTTTTGATACTGATCTTAGAACTGCGCCAATGGCACTCCAGTCTATATTAGATTATAGCAGGCAATTTAAAAATGGTAAAGCTTCTATTCTAAGAGATGTTATAGACGGTGTAATCTTTCACGGGCAAGGTGACGGACCTGTTTGTGTTATTTATCACCCGGGAAGTTTAAAGAATTACCAACTTACAGGTGCTGGATATTTTGATGACGAAGGAAACCCAGTAATAGAATCAGAAATTGAAAGGTTAGTAGGTAGGTCTGGAACAAGTCTTAAAGATACATTTAGTTTCACGCAAGAATTAGATGAGGAGGCAAGGGAAATTGATTTGCAACGCGGATTAAGTTTTAAATCAACTCTTGCAAACTTTTCAAAAGAAATTAATGACGAAGATGACTTCTTTTTTGAAAGATTTCCTGATGAACTTAACAGCATGTTAGATCCTTTAGTCAGAGATTTTGATTATGTCTGTGAAGATCTTATTACTTCAAGAGTAGAAAGTTCGCAGCCTGGTTTTGACAATTATTGTAGTGATATATCTAAAGCATATAAGTACGTACAATTTATCTGTTCTATCTTAGCTGAACCTTTCCTGGCTTTTGTTGATACTTTTGGACCAGGACTTGACATTGTTAGTAAAGATGAATTTGAAAAGTATTGTTATATATTAAAACAGTATGCTTTCTCAAAGAACACACCAAGTTTAGCTGACTTTGAACTTAAAGGTTTAAAATGTGTAGCTCAAAATGAAGAAGAATTTGCAAGACTTGTTGAAAAAGAGCTTGACCCTTTAATAGGTAAGTTTTATGTAATGAATGACGAAGGCCTTGCTGATGAATTTGTATATACAATTTCTGATGACGTCATTTGTGGCGGAGGCACTTGTGTAATCAATAATTCTATTTCTAAATTTGAAATAGGTGATTTTAGTTTAAATACAAAAAAAGATGCACAAGCTTTAAAAGACTCACTTGCAAGTAATTCGTCAACAATAAGTGATGTAGAGCAAAATTTGATTAAGCTATTTAGCGACGAAAGACTTCGAACGCAAGAAGGTATTGGGTTTCTAGAACAATTATTTAAATACAGCTCAGTTATCAACTTTGGAAAAGAAGGATTAATCAATGGCACTCTTAATTTTGACGAGATTGCTAATAATTTAGGTTATTATTCAGACAGTTGCGGTGGCGGCGGCGACTTATTCTACACTCTTTCAGAGCAAATAGGAGTAATGGATTTTGGCGCATCAGCTTATATTATAGATAGAACTAAGTTTGATCCTGAGTTTATACTACAAAGAATGTATGACGTAAAAGATGTAAATGGCGTTTTACGCGATGCTGCTGGTTTATCTAAACAAATGTTTAAAGAAGGTATAAAGGCATTTAATAGTGCTAATGCTCTTTCAAGAGATTTTGTTAAGGGAAAAGTTGTGGAAGATAAAGTAGGTAATCTTAGCTGGGTCGTTGAAGATACATTTAACTTGCCTGCTAGAAAAGATGAAATACTTATTTAACCTTAGATATTGATATATTAATCTTTAGTATCTGGAAAAGGGACTGTGATGTCATGAACATAGTCACCTGCTTTTTCTAACCCAAAAACCTAAAACAATTCTGCAACAGGATGACCAATCATATTATGTATACAATAAGAAAACCTTCCAAGTTTACTTAGCGTTTTTGGAATAATCTTAGGACTAAGTAACTCTTGATTGTTGAACGCATCTGTGTCTTTCATATTTATTCCTTTCATATAGTACACTCGGTAAGATTTGAACTTACGACATTCGGTTTAGAAGACCGACGCTCTTCCCCTGAGCTACGAGTGCTGAATGGGACATGTAGGACTCGAACCTACACTCAAGGGATTAAAAGTCCCCTGCTTTACCAATTAAGCTAATATCCCTTAGTTATTTTATTACAAAAGTATTATAACCTTTTTTAAAGTTAGCGTAAACATCTTCTTCAACAAGAACCCAATACTTTTGACACTTTACGTTTTTAAACATCTTATCTCTATTTCTATAGTGATCAACACCGTTTAAAAACTTTATGCAGCCTAATGCTTTTACTTGTGAGCCAGAAGCACCTATGCATACTGCATAAACGAAGTCATCAAGTTCTAAGCAAGCTTTAAGATAATTGTTTTCTCTTAAAACATCTTGATAGAAGTTCATAATTTAAACTCACTTTTTAATTGCTCTGAGCGGGATTCGAACCCGCAAGCCTGAAAGGCGGAAGATTTTAAGTCTTCTGTGTATACCGTTCCACCACCAGAGCTGAAAATTTGATTACTTGTGATGCACATAATCAATATAAGCACCAAGTAACATTATAACTGAAGAACATAAGGTCAACGCTGCACTAAGATACGCACCTTCATATAGATTTAATCCTGTTTCAACAACATGAAAAATTCCATGTAAACTTAATAATAATCTTACGACCTTGTGCAGCATAAAAACCTATTACTTCTTGGATACAAATTCGTATAAAGTCTCAGCAGTCTTTAAAACTTCATTTACATCATACGGTTGAATTTCTTGTTGTTGTCCTTCGGGCTTTAGATACTCATTTTCACGCAATGTCGCGTTTCTTGTATCCAAAATTCCGACTGCAAGTCCAAGTAAGCTTTCTCTAATCTCGTAACCGTTTTTATTTAAATCTCCCATATCAAACTCCTTTCTGTGTCTGTGTCTGTAATTGTTTAATTACGGGAAAGCTGGTAAGGGGACTCGAACCCTTAACCTGCTGATTACAAATCAGCTGCTCTGCCAATTGAGCTACACCAGCATATTTGATTTTTAATTTAAAAGAATGGGCCCTCTGGGGTTTGAACCCAGGACCTGCCGATTATGAGTCGGATGCTCTAACCACTGAGCTAAAGGCCCTAAGTTGGCTTATCCCGATGGATAAGCCATAGTTACATTATATAACTAATAAGTTAAAAGTTTAAACAAATTTTAACGAGGCGTTGTAATAATTGTTTGACCATCTGCATTGACAACGTTCATAGTCTGTCCTGTCGAATAGAAAGCTCCTACCTCTTGAATGCGACCGAGTTGGTCTGATAAACGATGAAGCTTTACAAAGCCACCATTACCTGGTTGACGATAATTTACAGAATATGATCGTGTACGTGGTCGAACAAGTTGACTAGTAGTATTAGTACCATCAGATGTTACAATTGTCTCGTTAGTCTTGATTACTCTATTGATGTTTCCGTTACGATGAGTTGTGTAATAAACTCCAGGATTTTGTGTGTCCATAAATTGTATTGTGCCATTCTTCAGTTGGTTTACAGAAGTGTTCTCAACAAAACGATTAGTATCAAAAAGTGTATTTCCCATGCTTTTTCCTTTCAAGTGGTGTGTTTAAGTTTGGGCAGCCTAGAAAAACTATATTATAATTTAACTAAGGCAATTCGTAATAAACTTATTATTACGTTTTTTATAACTGCAATTGCAGTTATATTATTAAAGCAAGCGATTTAGAGCTTGGTAACCAATGATTATAACTTTCTTTCCAGGATAAAACGCAAAAGCACTTCCTGAAATGTTACGAAAGACTACATCAAAAAAGTCGCCGTTATGTTTGAGATTAAGTGTTCCCATCTTAATAGATTTGTTAATTAAACTTTCATAAGAGCTTGACTCTTGACATATCAAGAGATCTTCTGGCTTCGAGCTTAGAAGTTGACTATATTTTTTTGTATGTTCGAATTTATCAAGGTCCAGTTTTTTAAAGTCTTCTTTAGTAATCAAATTAGCCTCTTGTTTTAAGTAAATTTTTATATAGTTTTAAAGAATAAGTAGAAGATTTCCAGTCATTATAATATGATTCTATAATAGGTTTGTCTATGTTAATTGCTTTTTCATAGCCAAATAATTCACAAGCAAACTCGAACTTTGAAATATACCTTGCCATTTTTTATACCTTTAAAGAATTTATTTTTGTTGCCTTATACCATTATTATATTTGTATTTAATCTAATTTACACATTATGTTTCAATTAGTTGTTCTTCATCTTCTTCATAACCTTTTTCGTGTAAGGTAATTGAAATGCCACCATAGTTTTTACACTGCAGGTATGCTTCGAATGCATCTTCTAAAAGTCTAACTAAAGATTCAGCGTCGCCGATAGTAGCATTTGTGTGATCTAAAAAAGGTTTCTCTTCAGACTCATAAACAGAAAACATTATTTCGTCTTCATTATTTGTTGCGCCTTCAATGAGCATCCACCCGTTTGAAACCTTTTTAATAGAAATATCACCAAATTTGTATTTAATTAAGTCTTTCATAAGAACCCTTCAATAAAAATAAAAAGAAGACGCAATGCCCAAAGATAAGATTGGCGCTGCACATTTCTCAACAATTACAAAGTAGTCGCCTTTCTTTATTCTTTCTGACATATCTTTGATGTCTTGAACTGAGCTAAGAATTAGCATTGCGCTGATTGGAATAAGATAAAGCATCATTAAGCCTACATAGGGAATGTTCAAATATTTGCTCCTAAATTAATTGTTTATTTGTTGTGTTTTATTATAGCTTGCTATTTAATAATTTACACATAAAATTACTCTTTTATGTCTAGAAAATAGTCTGTGTTGAAAGTTAGTAAAGCGCGGTCTCTTTTAAATTCTTTATTGAAAATTTCGTTATCATGAAATCTTTGACAAAGAACTTTAGCGGGTGTAAAACTATCTTCTATTACTTCAAAACTACAATCACTTTCATCACACCTTGCTAGAAGCATTTCAAGTTTAGCGTTTTTTGGAACAATATTAGCTGTAAAGTCGTATGAATTAACAACTTTGTTGTAGCTAAGATCACATGATAAGTTTTGATAACCGGCGTCTTTTAAGAATGCTATGAAGTCCAAAGGTTTAGGATTTGCTTCACAACCAAATTGCAAAGCGATGAGAAGGACAAGATTTTTTTTAAACATCATTAATTTGATTCTCTTTTCTTTCTTTATTAATCGATATAGATTATATCACAATCGCTTGAAAGTGTTGCAGGTCTAATATCACCAGCCTTTGCATGTCTGTATTCAGGCGCAGAAATTACTTCCCACTTTGCAAAGTAGCCATCACTATTTTTTTCATTAGCTACTTTGCCCGTCGAAATACCGTGGAAAGAAATTTTACCACCCGACCTGCAAATTATTTCTGCACGTTGTCCAAGTGTGGTGTAACGACTAAATTCAGCATCAGTGCAGCTAACTGAAACTGTTAAAAGGATTAAAGTTAACAATAACATCTTATACATTAAAAGTCTCCATTAAAAAATAAATAATTTCACTTACAGGTATCTGCTCTATTTTTTCTTCACAGATACATGCATTAATAAAGTAATCATAGTAACAACTCATAAAAGCCTCCTAATGATCATTAATAAAATTATAGGTAACAATACAAAACCAGCCGACACAATTCTTTCAGTATGAAAAATTATTTCTATTAACCACGTACAAAAACAAAACAGCCAGACAAAAAAAGCATACTTGATAATGTTAAATTCTAAAATTGAGCTATTTTTTTTCAATAAATTATTTTGCTCCAAGTAAGATTTGAGTCTAAGATAAGGATTGAAAGAAGTTTATTTTCACAAACAGCAGTCAATCTTTTATCTTCCAAGATTATTTTTGAACTATTTTTTAAATCATAATACATTTTTTTTAGTTCTAAAACTTTGATTGTCGCTTCTTCGTTTATGTCTTCATTGTTAGACACAGCACAGTCTGTAACGATTCTTACTTCACAAAACATAACTATTCTTGATAACACATTTCGTGACTATAATCGACGTAATTTTCTAGTATCTCGTTCATACGATAACTGTAGTTTGCTGACATTGCGTTAACTATGTCAATTGATGCTGTACCTTTGTCAACTTCAAAATTTAATGTAATAACATCTTCAGCATAATCATACCTGTAATTAAAGTAATGATTTAAATCATTACTAAAGATAATGTCAAGATGCATATCTACACCAATCTCTTGTTCAACGCCGTCAGCAATTTCGTAAAAGTCTGTCACAAACATTGTATCTCCTAAATAATCTGGTCAAAAGTAGTTAATTCGTTAAAGTTTTCAAATGAAAACAGTTTATATTTATTCTCTCCAAATTTTTTATTGCAAAGTTTTATTGCAAAAGTTTTATCACCTGACTTAAAAGTAGATGTGTTAATTTGAGATTTTCTACTTTCTTCAAGTGTTTTGTCTCCTGAATAAGCATAATAATTTATCAAAATTATTCCCCTTTTTTGTTGACTTTATATTATAAATAATAATTTCATTTGTTACACGTAATAAAACATATATTAGGATCTATACTTTCTGCTTGCATATGAATAAGATAGACTACTTTATCTTTAAGCAAACATTTGTAAGCATAAGGAATAGACTTTTTCTTTTTCGTAAAAGATTCTAAAACAAGAAGAGCGTCGCCTTCTAGCGCAAATCCATCATGATGTGGGCCTAAGTAATAAGGAATAACATCAAACTTTTCAGTAAAGTCAGGCAGACTTTTTGCTAAAGGAAAGCTACCCATATCTTTTCTTAATGTTATCAAACTTTTAACTTTAAAGGCTTCTATTTTCATTTGATTTACAAGTCTTTCTTTATAATCGCGTCTACAAAAGAATAAAACAATAGACCGAAAAAGAATCCAGAAAAATAAGTTGGAAAAGTGATAACTAGATAAAAAGTCATAAATGACGCACAAACTAAAAATATAATAAATACAATGCTTTTCAATTCTTCGTTATTCATCATAAAACTACTTAATCTCCAATGGACACTCTTCTTCAAATAAGTCCTTCCAAAATACTTTGCTTGCGTCATCATGTGTAGGTTTACATCTTAAAAGTTTAAAACTTTTTGAACCTTGAACTCTATGCAAACTTAATTCTATCTCTTTTCCTTTACACTCTACTAATGCCTTGTAATTATGAGATTCATAGTAAGCATGATAAAAGTAATATGTTTCTTTAATAAAGTTAAGTTTAATACCAGCAGGCATAATATGTCTATAACCATCACAATTTAACTCAAAAGAACTTTTTACTGTTAGTAATTTCATCTCTTTATAAAGCCTTTCATTGTAGAGTCTGTATAGCATCCTAAACTAGATTCAACTAAAACACCATTGATATCTCTAAAAAACCAGATAGATTTTCTATGTTTATACGGTCTTATATTTTTGTAAACATCTTTGACAAAATGAGATACATAACCTTTATGTGGGTGTTTACATATAACTTTAAACACTGGGATTTTAGCCTTGCCGTCTCGACGTGGCTCTTTAAAATTGCAACCGCATATTACAAGCAAAGCTGAAAGTATGAGTGTTTTCATGTGCCTCCTATTTCAAAGTGTCAAGGTAGTCACCAATATCAGCTGTTACATCGCTCATCGACTCGGCGACGTGAACACACTTTCCGCTATGGAACCAAATCCA
>Ga0181419_1000098_pt1 | contig 28319 bp, 26 predicted proteins | sample 42SPOviralmetaG_FD_130144 | JGI IMG/M metagenome (GOLD analysis project Ga0181419, IMG submission 130144) | Marine viral communities from the oligotrophic San Pedro Time Series (SPOT) site, San Pedro Channel, CA, USA - 42 SPOT_SRF_2013-04-24 | ecosystem: Environmental > Aquatic > Marine > Strait...
GGTTTATGTTAAGGATCCTAAAACTAAGAAAATTAAAACAGTTAGATTTGGTTCAGGTGGTTTAAGAGCAAAGATTAATGATAAAAAGGCACGTAACGCATTTGCAAAACGTCATAAATGCTCCCAAAAGAAAGATAAAACAAAAGCAGGATATTGGAGCTGCAGATTACCTCGATATGCTAAATTGTTAGGACTTAAATCAAATTTCGGTGGATTCTGGTAAACCTTATACTGACGTAGAAGTTACAGATGAATATATTATTCGTGAATTTGGAGATAATATAGATCCAATTGAATTAATGTGGCATCGTGATGATGAAGATAGAGTAGTTGAAATTATAGAAGAAACTAATTGGAAGTTACAACTTGATGATTCCCTACCGACTTCTCTTCAAGAACGTATATTTATACCTAGACACAAATGGCACAGAGTCATTAAAGGAACTGGAATATTAAAATTAAAAATATACAAAAATGAACAAATGTGATTGTAAAATATGTAACTGTGGAGTATCATGTGAATGTTCTTGTTGCGACTGTTAAAAAATAAAAAAATAAAATTATGGCGATATTATATGTAAGCACAATGTTTGATAATAATTCTGTTAAAAATGGAAATCCTGCTACAGGTCAAGATGGGTATGGAGTTTCATGTATTGTGAAGAAGGACTCAATTTACGCTCAAGGAGCAGGAAACATTACCACCTTAACCCAAAAAGTAGGAGCTAGTATCAATGGTGCATCAGCAGCAGACCCTTTTGGACCTTACAACCAACCAGTCCAACAACTTGGATCTTTTACATCCGGTGGAGAAGAAGAAGTATTTGCTATTGCATTTTGGAATACAGCTGATAGCACTTTTGCTAACTGGATTGGTACAACATCTCCAACAAATACAGAAGAAACAAATTGGTCAGGTAATGGTGATGGTTCAGGAGGAATGGTTTTACATACCCCAAACCAAACTGATGATGTTTATACTTTAATTGTTCCTACTATTAGTCCTTTAAGACAAGCAACTCAAGTAAGAAATGGTAATTCAATTGTATTCCATATCCCTCAAAATGATTTAGCAGAAACTGCTATAAATGCTAATTTAATGGGTACTACTATAAACCCAGCTTCAACTGATTCACAAGCATCTGAACAAATTCTTTTATTTGGATATGGTTTAATTTTAAGAGCATCTGGAGCAGATACTTTATATAATCAGAACTAAAAAAAATACATTTAGACAGATTCATAGCCTGTCGATTTTAAAAATAAATTTTGAGAGCTGTGGCCTCCAATTTGGGGGTCACAGCTTTTTTTCGTATATTAAAACTATAAAATCAAATATAAATGGAGTTTTATTCAAAAGATGAGAAAAAAATAGAAATTTGTAGAGTGTTATTAAAAGATAATACTTGGTCTAAATATAGGGTAGACAGATTTTCTAATGAGGGAGCTATAACATTTGAAATAAAAAAACAATTTGATTCATTAAATGAATTGTGTAGTTTTTATAATATTCATAAGGTTAGAGAATTAGGCGTAAAATATAGATATAATGATAATGTTAAACGAAAATATGGTATTGAAAAATTTGAAGGTACTTTAATATAAAATCAAATATAAATGACAGAAAAATTAGTAATTGTAGGTGCAGGTGTAGCAGGTGTTAATGCTGCTACTAAACTTGTAGATAACGGATTTCCTGGAGAGAATATCACTATTATTGATATGGGTAAAGATCCATACCGCAGACCATATTCGGAGGTAATGACAGGATTCTTAGGAGCAGGTGGTTGGAGTGATGGTAAATTAACTTACCATACAGCAATTGGAGGTCATATGTCTAAGTATTGTGGAGAAGAAAAGGCAATGGAGCTATTTGATGAGGTAATCAATAACTTTAAACGTTTCCACCCTAAACCAGAGGAAGTACAATGTTCAAATCCAGTTGCAGAACCAGATTTCATTAAACCATATTTTGGTTTACGTTTATTCCCTGTATGGCACGTTGGTACAGATTATTTACATGAGATTGGTAAAAATTGGTATGATTTCTTAGTTGATAAAGGTGTTGAGTTTATTTGGGAGACTAAAGTAACTTCAATTGATTTTGACCAGCAAGAATTATTTATAGGAGAGGAAGAAACATTCATTAATCCTAAAAATTGGCCTATTAGTTATGATCGCCTAATATTTGCAGTTGGTAAATCAGGTATTGACTTTGGTAAGCAATTAGCAGATGATTATACATTACCTACTGAACCTAAACCAGTACAAATTGGTGTTAGATTTGAAGCACCACAAAAACACTTTCAGAAACTAATTGATATTAGTTATGACTTTAAATTATATAGAAAATTTGATGAAGGAGTATCACTACGTTCTTTCTGTACAAACAACAATGCAGCATATGTTGCCGTTGAAGAAACGTATGGAAATCATAGCTACAACGGACACGCTAAAAAAGATGAAGCATTTAGGAATGATATGACCAATTTTGGCATATTAATGGAAATTCCTGGTATTGATGAACCATTTAAATGGTCTAGAGATTTAGTAAAGAAAGTAAATAAAGAGGGTACAGGTTTATTTTATAGTCCTACTCGTAAACCATCAACAACTTCAGAAGGTGAAACAGTAAGTGCTGTCACAATTGATGAAATGGATGAAATAAGAGATGCATTCCAAGGTTACTATAAATACATTGATGATTTTATTGATGATATGAAAAAAGTATTTCCAACATTGGGTGATGATTGGGGTGTGTATGTACCTGAAGTTAAGTATCTATCTCCTGAACCATTAGTTGATTACGATACATTAGCATTAATTGATTATAATAATGTCCATTTTGTAGGTGATGCTTTAAGTGCAAGAGGTATTACAGTATCAGGAGCACAGGGAAATTACGTTGCAGAATGGGTATTACAATGTATGGAGGATGCAGAATATATTGAACATGGAGATATTATAAATTGGTAAAAAATAAAAATTATGTCAGAAAAATTATACGAATACAAAACAATTAGATCAAAGGGTGCACATCATCACTTAGTTAGAATGCAAGGTGAAGAAAATTGGAAACACCATAAATGGGATGGTCCCGCGATTGAACCAATTGAAGGTGAAGATTCAGAATGGAAAAAAAGATATTTTCTTAATGGTGCTGAATATGATCGTGAAGAATATAAAGAAATTTTAAGTGAAAGAGAAGGTTTACCTTGGTATAAACAAACAGGAGTAAACGCAAGACACTAATGAGAGAATTAACAGTACAAGCTTTACCTTATCAAGGTGAGCGCCATGAAAAAGCATGGGGTTATGAATTATGGATTATTAATAATGAACTTTATTGTGGTAAATTATTAGTATTTAAAGCCCATAAACAATTTTCAATGCATTATCTTCTCCTTAAAGATGAAGCTTGGTATATTTCTAAAGGTGAATTTGAATATAAATTTATTGATACCGAAACAGCAGAGCTAAGATCTAAAATAGTTAAAGAAGGTGATTGTATTCATTTAATGCCTGGTCAACCTCATCAAATGTTAGCACTTGAAGAAGGAGCTACTATATTTGAAGTATCAACACAACACTTTGATAGTGATAGTTATAGAGTACTACCAGGTTCATCACAAGAAGATAATTATAGTAATTTACCATTTTAGTTATGATTAAAAAAAAGTATAAAAAAGAAAAAAAAGATCTAATCAAATCTCTTCAAAATATGGGAAGAGGTATTGCTGTATTAGAAATTAAATTAATAGGTACTTCTAAAGTTAAAGGTAATTTAATTTATGAATGTACATATCTTGATAAAGATGATGTTAAAAACATTCCTATTATAGCCCAAGATGTAACCCAAGCATTAGCAAAACTTGACCAATTTACTAATTCAGGCATTCCTGAACCAGTTCTCAAATATATGCTTGGAAATGAAAGATTTTCTAATTAAATTATAAGTTATGAAGATAGGTTTATGTGGTACAATGAGTGTGGGTAAAACTACATTAGTTAATGCTCTTAAAGAGTTACCGGAATTTAAAGATTATATTACTAGAACTGAGCGTTCTAAGGAATTAATGGCACAAGGTATTCCATTGAATACTGATTCTACATTAAAGGGTCAATGTGTATTTTTAGCTGAGAGATCAAGTGAATTAATGTTAGAAAATATTATTACAGATAGAACTGTAATTGATGTCATGGCATTTGCTAATTGTTCTGCTTCAATGGATATATATGAAAAAGAAGATTTTGAAACATTGGCTGCTCAATTAGTTAGAGAATATGATTATATATTTTATGTGTCACCTGAAGGTGTAGAAATTGAAGATAATGGTATTCGTGAAACAGATACTAATTATAGAGTTGCAATTGATAGATCAATTAATACTTTATTAACTAAATATAATCACAGAATTAAAAATTTACATACTCTATCAGGTAGTACAGAAGAACGTATAAAATTACTTAAACAAGCAATTTCTTTGTGATATTTATAACAAAAATCTACTAATAATGAAGAAATCAGAATTAAAAAAATCAATACAAGAAGAAATTTTTGAAATTTTAGCAGAGGCAGATCAAGAAGATATTGATGCCCAAGCTGATTTAAATAAAGAATTAGAAGCAACTAAAGGTCATAGAGATGATTTAGGTGATTCTTTATCAGAATCTTTAAATCCTGAGGTAATAAAAGCATTAGATCGCTTTATTAAAGCAATGGCTAAACGATATGGTTATAGCGAACAAGATGCTGTGTTTGCAATTCAAGCAGCATTAAAACAAAGAGAATTTGATAAACCTGCTGATATTCCTGGTTTCGAAGGTACAATGGATGCTTTAGATAGTCTTAGTATTAGAGAAGAGGAAGAAGATGATATGGATAAGCAAGCAAGTAAAGCTGCTAAAAAAGGAGACTCTGTTTCTAAAATTGCTAGTAAATTAGGTGAAACTACTAATCAAATGAAAAAATTGGTTAGAAAATATAAAGATGCTGAAGAACCAGAAAAATCAAAAATGTTAGCTCGATTAAAAGAACTAACAAAAATTAAAAAAGAGCTTGAAGGACTTCTTTAAAGATATTAAAACACTACTTATAGTAGTGCTAGTTGCGATTATCCTTCTTATGAGGGCTTGTAGTGGGGAGAAAAATAATAATGTAGTAACAGATCCTACAATTATTACAGAAACTGTAACTAAGTGGGATACGTTAAAAATTGATAGTTTAGTGTATGTTCCTAAGTGGAGAACTAAAATAGAAACCATACACGATACTATCCCTACTGATATTGATACATTAGGTATATTAAAAGATTATTATGCTAAATACTTTTATACAGATACCTTAAGTTTAGATTCATTAGGGAATATTGTTATAAATGATACTATAAGTAGAAATTCTATATTATTTAGAGAAATTCAACCTAATGTATTGATACCAACAACTACAGTTACTAATACTGTTTTTATTAATAATAGAGAATTTTATGTTGGGTTTGGTTTAAAAGGTAGAACTAATCAAATAAATTATTTAGGGGGAGAATTGTTATATAAAACAAAGAATAAACAAGTATATGGTGCTGGGGTAGGGTTAAACCAAGATTTCCAACCTGTACTAGGTTTTAGCATGTACTGGAAACTTGGAAAATGAGTGATTTAAAAAAAATAATAAGACAAGAATACTTAAAGTGTGCTCAAGACCCTGCGCATTTTATGAAAAAGTATTGTCATATACAACACCCACAACGTGGACGTGTTATTTTTAATTTATACCCTTTCCAAGAAAAAACATTACGTTTATTAAGAGATAATCCTTACTCAATTATTCTAAAATCTAGACAGTTAGGTATATCTACTCTATCTGCAGGTTATTCTTTATGGTTAATGACTTTCCATAAAGACAAAAATGTACTTTGTATTGCAACAAAGCAAGAAACAGCTCGTAATATGGTTACGAAAGTTAAGTTTATGTATGATAACTTACCTTCATGGCTTAAAATACCAGCTGATGAAAATAACAAATTATCCCTTCGATTAAATAATGGTTCACAAATTAAAGCAACATCTGCAAGTAGTGATGCTGGTAGATCAGAAGCCGTTTCATTACTATTAATTGATGAGGCAGCATTTATTGATCAAATTGGTGAGATTTGGGCTTCGGCTCAACAAACATTAGCAACTGGTGGTGGTGCTATTGTATTATCAACCCCTTATGGTACAGGTAATTGGTTCCATAAAACATGGGTTTCTGCCGAAAATAATGAAAATGATTTTTTACCTATTAAATTACCTTGGTATGTCCACCCTGAACGAGATGAAGAATGGAGAAAAAGACAAGATGAATTATTAGGTGATCCTAGAATGGCAGCACAAGAATGTGATTGTGATTTTAGCACTTCAGGTGATACAGTATTTCATTCAGAATGGATTGATTTTATTTCTCAAACTACTATTCAAGACCCTGTAGAACGTAGAGGTGTTGATCAAAATTTATGGATTTGGGAACCAGCTGATTATTCTAGAGAATATATGATTACAGCTGATGTTGCAAGAGGTGATGGTAAAGATTTTTCAGCATGTCATGTAATTGATGTTGCAACCAATACTCAAGTAGCAGAATATAAAGGACAAATGCCACCTAAAGAATTTGGTTATTTCCTTACAGGATTAGCTACAGAATATAATAATGCAATGTTAGTAGTAGAAAATGCTAATATTGGTTGGGCTACATTAGATGCAATTATTGAAAGAGGATATAGAAATTTATACCAATCACCAAAATCAGATCAACGTACAGCAGAATCATATTTAAGGGTATTTGAAGGTAATTCTGAAATGGTACCTGGTTTTACTATGTCAATGAGAACAAGACCACTTTGTATTAATAAAATGAGAGAATTTATTGGTGACAGATCAGTAACTATTCGTTCAAAACGTTTATTGGAAGAAATGAAAGTATTTATTTGGCGTAATGGTAGACCAGAAGCTCAAGGAGGATACAATGATGACTTGGTTATGTCATTTGGGATTGGTATGTTCCTACGAGATACATCGTTGAAATTTCAACAACAAAGTTTAGACATGGCGAGAGCAACATTAGGTTCAGTTAAATCCAGCAAAACATCATATAGTGGTGGTTATACCGCAAATGGTGTTAAAAATCCATATGATATGGAAGTTGGTGGAAAAAATGAGAGCATTAAGTGGCTTTTATAATATATTTATAATAAAATTAAGAAATGGCAGATAAAGGTTTATTTTCAAGATTGCAAAGATTATTCTCTACAGATGTAGTTATTCGTAACACAGGAGGCAATCAACTTAAAGTATTTGATGTTAATCAGATACAACAAAGCGGTGAGTATGAAACTAATGCCTTAGTAGATAGGTTTAATAGAATTTATTCAAATTCTAGTACTTCATTATATGGGCAACAAGCTAATTTTAATTATCAATATTTAAGACCTTCACTGTATTCTGATTATGATGCTATGGATACAGATGCTATTATTGCTTCTGCGTTAGATATTGTAGCTGATGAATCTACCCTTAAAAATGATATGGGTGAAGTATTAGCAATCAAATCCCCAGATGAAGATATTCAAAAAATTCTATATAATTTATTTTATGATGTTTTAAATATAGAATTTAATTTATGGCCTTGGATTAGAAATATGTGTAAATATGGTGATTTCTTCCTTAAATTAGAAATTGCTGAAAAATTTGGAGTATATAATGTTATCCCTTATACAGCATTCCATATTCAAAGATTAGAAGGAGATAAGGATAATCCAACAGAAGTTAAATATCAATTTGATCCTGAAGGTGTAGATGCTTCAGATTATGGGTATTATAATGTACCTAACCAAGATAATGGTAGAAGTGTTATATTTGATAACTATGAAATGGCTCATTTCCGTTTATTAACAGATATGAATTTCTTACCTTATGGTAGATCATATATTGAGCCAGCAAGAAAATTATTTAAACAATACACATTAATGGAAGATGCTATGTTAATTCATAGAATTGTCCGTGCCCCTGAAAAACGTATTTTCTATATGAATGTTGGATCTATTCCTCCAAATGAAGTAGATGCGTTTATGGAAAAAACATTAAGTAAACTTAAGCGTACTCCTTATATTAATCAAGATACAGGTGAATATAATTTAAAATATAACATGCAAAACTTACTTGAGGATTATTACATCCCAGTTAGAGGTAATGATGCAAGTACTAAAATTGAAAGTGCAAATGGTTTACAGTGGGATGGTATCCAGGATGTTGAATATTTAAGAGATAAATTATTTGCTGCCCTTAAAGTGCCCAAAGCATTTATGGGTTATGATGAAAATACAGATGGTAAAGCAACACTAGCTGCTCAAGATATTCGTTTTGCTCGTACGATTGAACGTATTCAACGTATTATAACTTCTGAATTATATAAAATTGCATTAGTACATTTATACACTCAAGGTTATAGAGATGAACAATTAGCTAATTTTGAGTTATCATTAACTAACCCTTCAATCATTTATGATCAAGAGAGAGTAGCATTGATGAAAGAAAAAATGGATTTAGCTGCTCAAATGACTGAAACTAATTTATTCCCAACTGATTTCATTTATGATCACCTATTCCACTTAAGTGAAGATCAATATGATGATTATAGAGATTTAATTAGAGAAGATGCTAAACGTAAATTTAGAATATCTCAAATAGAAGCAGAAGGTAACGACCCAGTTGAAACTGGTCAATCATATGGTACACCACACGATTTAGCTTCGTTGTATGGTAAAGGTAGAATGGACTCAGACCCAAATAATGTCCCAAAAGGATATGATAAAGATAATGAACCTTTAGGCAGACCTGAAGAAAAAGTATCTAATAGAAATACCCAAGATGATAACTTTGGTAAAGATAGATTAGGTAGAGAAGGAATGAAAAAAGATTATAATGACAATGGTAAGTTAAAAGAAAATACTCATTTTCTAAAACATCAATCAATGTTAAAAAATATTTCTATACCTTCTTCAACTAAAAAACAGTTAGTATTTGAGGAGGATAAAAAAGGAGATTCACTTTTGGATGAATCAAATATCAAAGAGCAATAATTTTAGTATATTTATAAAAAAATAAGTATTGATGTATATAAAACATTCCAAATTCAAAAATACTGGTATCCTCTTTGAGGTATTAGTAAAACGAATAACAGCAGATACTTTATCTGGAGCAACTTCCCCAGCAATTAAAATATTAAAAAAATATTTTGTTAATTCTGAACTAGGTAAAGAATATAAATTATATGAAACTGTATTTAAATCAAAAAATATTGGTGAATCAAAAGCTAATGTTATTTTAAATACTGTAGTTGAATCTTCTAAAAAACTTAATCGTACTAGGTTAAGAAAAGAAAAATATAATTTAATTAAAGAGCTTAAAGAACACTATAATGTAGAAGATTTATTCCAAACTAAACTTCATGATTATAAAGCCCAAGCTGCTTTATATGTTTTATTTGAATCATATAACAAAGAAACAGGTACAGATCCTAACCAAATTATTGATAATAAAGTAACTTTATTAGAACATTTAACAGCATCCCCTGTTGAAAGAAATGAAGTAAAAGAAAATGTTATTGAAGAATTTAAATCATATGATAAAGATCTTAGAACACTAACATATAAAATTATGTTAGAAAATTTTAATGACAAATATGTTGATTTAAATAATAGACAAAAACATATTCTTAAAGAATTTATTGAATCCGTAGATTCAACACCACGTTTGAAAGAATTTTATAACTCTGAAGTTAAATATATTCAAACTAAATTAACAGAAGAAATTGCTAAAACTAAAGATGAAGCAATTAAGATTAAGTTGCAAGAAGTTTCTAAATTAATTGTTGAATTAGATAAAAGATGTAAAGTAAATAGTAATCATTTAGTTGATTTACTCCAATACCATAATCTTTTAGAAGAACTTACTGTAACACATGGCTGATATCGATACTTCAAATATATTAAAACCTAAGGATGTAGAACCTTCTTTAATTAAAAGGTTAGAAGCGGCTTATGGCCCTGTGGATATGGAACGTGATTTTTTCTCTGCTGATTTAGATACTTATTTTAAAACAGATGAGGTAGATAAAGAAACAGGGGCTGTAAGACACGCAATTATTAAATTAGCTTCATTTGGGGATTCTTTAGAAAAAATGTCTGATGCCGTTAGAGCATTAAAAATATTAATGACTACTGATGAAGCTGAAAAAGATCAAAATATTCAAAATGTAGCTCGTGAGCTAAAAGATGTATTTAATAAATACAGAACACATTTAAGAAAAAATTATCCTGATCAGTACTCTGAAATTAAAAGACAATTAGAAGAGATGACTACTACAGGTGGTGGAGCAGGAGCTGCTTCATTTACAGGTGGAACAGGAATGCAATATGCTACACCTTATGCTTTTAGAAGAAAAGGTCAAAAAGCAAATGATAAAGCTTATAAAGAATTAGGCTATACAGATGTTAAAGAAGGAATTGGTGCTAATTTAGGACCAGGTCCTAAAGCATCTGAAGATGGGGTTAAAGATAATGCTTATGTTAAACAATTTAAGTATAAATTAGTACCTAAAGATAAAAATGGAAATTACGTCCAGAAAGGTTCTGGATTAGAAGTTAAGCAATTGTTTGAAGCTGAAAGTGCAAGTGAATTCCAAAAAAAAAGAATAGCTGCATTTGATCAAATAGAACAAGAACTTAACAATATTTATAAAATGTTGAGCAATGCTAAAAATGAAACTGTAGAATATTATAATGATAACGAATCATCATATGCTGTAGTTAAACCAACAGATTTAGTTTTAGATTATATTAAAGACATAAAAGACTTATTAAAAGGAAAATAAAATGAAACAAAAAACATTACAAGAACAGTACAATTTAATTTCCGAAGGAAAAGGAAATAAAGAAGTATTTATGAAAGCTGCTAAAAGTCAGTTTCCTAATATAGTTCGCAATGCTGCTACATTATCTGAAACTGTAGCTAGTTTAAAACATGGACATATAATTACAGAAGGTATTTCATTAGGCATGGGCAATTCTGCAAAAAATAACAAACCAGATTGGTTTGCTATCTTTGATGAAAATATGAATTTAGTAGCTGAGGAAGCAAAGGCAGTAGAAAAAAAACCTACCAAAGCTGTTGTTGATTTAGAAACTGCTGGATATGATTATAAGGATGAAAATGATGTTAATAACATGAATTTTGAAGAATATCTTCGTGGTTATTATACAGAAATGAAAAATCCTAAAAATGCAGATAAAACAGAACAAGAATTAAAAGACATAGTAAAAAAGAATTTAGAAAAAAATCCTTTATTTTATGTTGAAGATGCTCAATTTGGTGTTGAAGGAATTGGATATAAAGAAGAGCTACCAGGTTTAGGTAAAGGTAAAATGGTTAAAGACCCAGGTGTTGGTGGTGGATATGGTGAAGCTACTAAAAAAGATTACCCTGAAGGAGAAGTTGGTACTGGTTATTTAGAAATTAAAGAAAATAAAGGACCAATTTCATTATTAGGTCTATACGAAAATTTACCATTAGGAGAAAAACCAGCTCCAAAACCAAAAAAGAAAAAAGTTAAAAAAGAAACCACTGATTCTAAATTATCTGAAATTGAAAGAAATGGTAAAATTGCAACTTTAGAAATGCAAATTGAAGCCCTTGAAGAAATAATTTCAAGTAAAAATGAAAGATTATCTATGGTATCAGAAGATGAAAGTTTATCTGAATTAGTAGATAAAAAGAAAATGAAAGAAATGCAAAAAGAAATTAAGCTTTTAGAAAAGAAAAAAGCTGGAATGGAAAAATTGTATGAAAAAATGTGTGGTAAATCATATTCTAGAAAAGAAGTAGTAGACGAAACTCAAAACGAAGATTAATATGTCAGTTTTATTAACAGAAACCCATTTATTTAAGGTAAATCCAATATCTCTTACTGAGAATAAAGTCTCTAAAAGAGGTTTACCTTTAGTAGAAGGTATATTAGCTACTGCCGAAGTAAAAAATGGCAATGGTAGATACTATTCTAAGGATTTATGGGAAAGAGAAATTGACAAATATATGCCTCTTGTTAAAGAGCATAGAGCAATGGGTGAATTAGACCATCCAGAATCTTCAGTAATTAACTTAAAAAATGTATCACATAATATATCAGATATGTGGTGGGATGGAGATAATGTAATGGGTAAGATAGAAATTTTACCTACCCCTTCAGGTAATATTTTAAAAGCACTTATTGATAATGGTATTACAGTAGGTGTTTCATCTCGTGGTATGGGTTCACTAAAACAAATGGGTGAAGTAATGGAAGTACAAGATGACTTTGAATTACTATGTTGGGATTTCGTATCAACACCATCTAACCCAGATTCTTTTATGCATTTAGTAAATGAAGGTTTAGATTTTTCTAAACAAACAGATTATAAAAAAGTTAATTCTATTATATCCGAAATACTTTGCTCCAACGGACAATGTCCGATTATATAACCCTCCCCCCCTTAGGATTTTATTCCTTTGGTTAAGCCCGCGAAAGCGGGCTTTCTTTTTCAATTGCGACTTTAAGATATTTTTACATACGTATCAACATAATATGTCATTTCTGATATGACATTAATCAAATAAAAACCCCCATTACGTTTCTTGAATAAACGTAGTTCCCAAAACAAATTTTAGGAAAATGAACAGACAATTTTTACAAGAGGCTATTGCCGATGCTAAAGCTGTAAAAGAATCAGCTATAGCAAATGCCAAAGTCGCTCTTGAAGAAGCGTTTACTCCACAACTTCAATCTATGTTCGCTAGTAAAATAGAGGAAATGGATAAAGAAGATGTAGATGAAGGCTACGACGAGGTAGATGAAGGTAAAGACGATGCTGAAAAAATGGAAGAGAAAATGTCAGATCCTGATATGAGACACGGTGAAGATGAAGGTGGAAAACCTGAAGCAGGTGCTATGAAAGCAACTGAAAAAGATCGTGAAATCAAAGAAGATGATGATATGGACTTAGACGAAATTTTGGCAGAGTTAGAAAAAGATGAAGATCTTAAGGAAGACGCTCGTACAGATGCTGAAGAAGAAGGCTATTTGGATGGTATGAAGGACGAAAAAGAGGACTTGAAAGAGGACGAACGTACTGATGCTGAAGAAGAAGGCTACTTAGATGGTATGAAAGACGAGAAAGAAGACATGGAAGACAAGGATGATGAAGACATCGACCTTGAAGATATGTCAGAAGACGACCTTAAAGCATTTATTGAAGACGTAATCGAAGATATGGTTAACGCAGGCGAATTAGAAGCTGGTGAATCATTCGAAGATGACGTTGATGTGGAAGTAAGCGATGAAGGAGAAATCGAAGTCCAAGATGACGAAGAAGTTTCCGTTGACGTTTCTGAAGCAAAAGAAGAAGTAGATGAAGGTGATGATGAGATGTATGAAATGAAAAAAGATTTAGATGAAGCAATGAATGTTATTGCAACATTAAGATCAGAACTCAATGAAATCAACTTATTGAATGCTAAACTTCTCTACGCTAACAAAATCTTCAAATCTAAAAACTTGACTGAATCACAAAAAGCTAAAGTATTAGGTGCATTTGATAAAGCAACTACAGTTAAGGAAGCAAAAATAGTATATTCTACTATTTCTGAGAACATCGTTTCTAAAAAGAAATCAGTAAACGAAAGTGTAATCGGAAGAGCTTCTAAAACTAGTATTACTCCAAAAGTAGCTAAGAAAAAGCCAATTGTTGAATCAGATGAAATGGTTAATAGATTTAAAAAATTAGCAGGTATTATTTAATTTTTAAAAACAACAACAACTAAAAAACACAAAAAAAAATGAGTCAATTAAATTCTCTTTTAGAAAGTGCTAATCCTTACAAGTCATTGCAAAGCGATGCTGCAAGATTAGCCAACAAATGGGGAAAGACAGGATTGTTAGAAGGTATCGAAGGCGAAACTGACAAAAACAATATGTCTATGATCCTAGAAAATCAGGCTAAGCAATTAGTAACTGAGGAATCAAACACAGGTGGTGGTGCTGGTGCTGGTAGCTTTTCTCCAGGTACAGGTGCTCAATGGGCTGGAGTAGCTCTTCCATTGGTAAGAAAAGTATTTGGACAAATCGCAGCGAAAGAATTCGTTTCGGTTCAACCAATGAACTTACCATCAGGTCTAGTATTTTATCTAGATTTCCAATATGGAACTGCAAAATCTCCATTCGCTGTAGGTGATTCAATGTACGGTGATCAAGATGGTAACGCTCCTTTCGGAAACGGTGCTACAGGTGGTCTTTATGGTGCTGGTAGATTTAGTTATTCTATCAACGATACTTCATCTTTAGCTGTAGCTACTACAGCATCAACAGCATTAGGAGTTGCTACGTGGGCAGATTTCAATTTCGATTCTACTTACTCTGCTTCTTTTGCAGAATACGTTAAATTTACTGTTCCTACTTCATCTTTAGGTAATTTAGATACTAAAGCAGTTAGAGCATTCCAAGTACATACTGGATCATTCGTAGCAGGTGCAGATGGTATTCAAACATCAGCTTTCACACAATACGCAGGTGGTGCTACAATTTCATTCCTCTCTACTGGATCATTAGCTCCAACTGGTGATGGTGGTTCTGTAACAGTTGAATATGTACTTCAACCTACTGACGCTGATAGAGGTGATTTCGAAGAAGGAAATAACAACTTGAATGGTAACAACAACCCAATCACAATTCCTGAAATCAATGTTCAGATGAGAAGTGAAGCTATCGTAGCTAAAACTAGAAAACTGAAAGCTGTTTGGACTCCTGAGTTCGCTCAAGATTTGAACGCTTACCATTCTCTAGATGCTGAAGCTGAATTAACTTCAATCATGAGTGAGTATATCTCTTTAGAGATTGATCTTGAAATTCTTGATATGTTGATTGAGTCTGCAGGTGCTGGAACTGAGTTCTGGTCAGCTATTAATAACAACACTATTAATGCTGCTGGAACTGCATTCGACAACACTGCTGGTTTCTACAACACACAAGGTCAGTGGTTCCAAACTTTAGGAACTAAAATGCAAAAACTAAGCAACATTATTCACCAGAAAACTCTTAGAGGTGGTGCTAATTTCTTAGTATGTTCTCCATCAGTAGCTACTATTTTGGAATCAATCCCAGGATACGCTAGTAACTCTGACGGTGATGTAAGTAAAGCTACTTATGCGTTTGGTGTTCAGAAAGCAGGTGCTATCAATAACAGATACACAGTTTACAAAAACCCATACATGACTGAAAATACCATTTTAATGGGATTCAGAGGTGGTCAATTCTTGGAAGCAGGTGCGGTATTCGCTCCATACATTCCATTAATCATGACTCCAATGGTTTACGATCCAGATACTTTCACACCACGTAAAGGTCTATTGACTAGATACGCTAAGAAAGTGGTTCGTCCAGAATTCTATGGTAAGATCCAAGTTAGTGGTTTAAACTCTATCTAATCTAACCTAGATTATTAATTTAAGAAGACCCGCGCAAGCGGGTCTTTTTTTTTCAATATGTATAATTGATAAAAAGTTATTATAAATAAAATATGAAAAGTATGACCTCAAATCATCATGAAGATGAAGTCTTCAGAAAAAAAAGAGTAATCAAAAACCCTATTAAATTTAAAATTCAATTAAACGAAGAACAAAAGAAAGCAAAAGAAGAAATACTAAATCATACTTTAACTATTTTAGCAGGTAGAGCAGGTTCAGGTAAAACTTTATTAGCTTGTCAAATAGCTTTAGATGGGGTATTAAGAAGACATTACGAAAAAATTATTATAACTAGACCTACAGTTTCAAAAGAAGAAATTGGATTTTTACCTGGAGATTTAAGAGAAAAAATGGATCCTTGGATTCAACCTATTTACCAAAACATGTATGCCCTTCATAATAAAGAAAAGGTAGAAAAACTTATTGAAGATGGTAAAATAGAAATTGTTCCTTTAGCATTTATGAGAGGTAGAACATTTTTAGATTCATGTATAATTGTGGATGAAGCACAAAATGTTACTCATGAACAAATGGAAATGATTGCTACAAGAATTGGTTTAAGAAGTAAAATGATTGTATGTGGTGATGATCATCAAGTTGATTTAAAATCAAAACGAGAATCTGGATTTAGATTTTTATACAAATCAGCTAGAAAAATTAAAAATATGTGTTCTATTACTTTGATTCAAAATCATAGAGATCCTATTGTAGATGATTTAATTAGTCTTTATGAAGATGCAAGTGAGCAAGGAATAAAATTAGGTTCTTCTGGAACTTCAGGTCGTTCAAAAAAGTAAAAACTTAATGTTTTTATTGGCTTTTAAAATGGAAAACAATTTTATAATATTTATAACAAAAACAGCATGGCATCAACACTAACACCTACAACCTTCCACATAAAAATTAAGGAAGAACATATAGTTAAAGGTATAAAAACTTTAAATGAAACTTTTTTTACTTTAAAAGATATAACTAATGTGGATAGAAGAATTGTTACACTACCCCCAACTACTTCTATCGATTTAATTAATGTTAATGGTGTAGATCCTGGTGCAGGTACTTTTCCATCTAGTAGTATGAAATATGTTAGAATCTCTAATTTAGATACATCATCTTCATTAGCAGTTTCATTCACTTCATCTAATAGTGATAATTGGAGTATGGAATGCCTTCCAGAATCTTCCCTTATGTTTTCAAGCCCTAGTGTAACTGGAAGTAATTTTAATGGGACATTTCCTGATGATATAACTAATATAGTTTTATATTCATTAAGCTCTAGTTTAGATGTAGAGTATGTGGTAGTTAACACAGATAACGCATAAAAGAAAAAAATATGGCAAATATACCAATATGGCCCGGATCTAGTTCATTTCAACCAGGAGATACACCTTTTGGGTTTTATGATAATGATCCTGAATTTCAGAAAGATGCAGATAAATTTGCAAAATTTGCTGCTCAAAGATTAGGTTACCCACTAGTTGATATTGAATTGCAAAAATTTAACTTTTACACAGCATTAGAAGATGCTATAACTGTGTATGCTAATGAATTATATGCCTATAAAGTTAGAGATAATTATTTAACTTTAGAAGGTGCAAATGCTGCTAAATTAGATATGGAAGAAACTATAGTAGTTCCTAATTTAGGTCGTATCATTCAAATGGCAGAACAATATGGTGTTGAAGCTGGAACTGGAGGAAATGTAGATTGGCATAAAGGATATGTTAATTTAACAGCATCAGTTCAAGATTATAATTTAGAAGATTGGGCAGAAGAAAATATTCCTCATTATAAAAAACACGATATAGAAATCATGAGAGTGTTTTATGAATCTCCTCCTGCAATTGTTAAATTTTTTGATCCCTATGTAGGTACAGGAGAAGGTGTAATGAATATGATGGATACATTTGGTTGGGGTAATTATTCCCCTGCAATTAATTTTGTGTTAATGCCTTTAAATTATGATTTACAAGTTATCCAACAAATAGAAATGAGTGATACTATAAGAAGATCAAATTACTCATTTGAGATGCATAACAACCATTTAAGAATATTCCCAATCCCAGATGGCACTGTAGATAAAATGTATTTTGAATATATTTTAGGTTCAGAACGCTCAGATGCTTCTTTTATAATAGGAGAAACTAGTGCTATTGCTAATATTTATGATGTACCTTATAAAAACCCTAATTACGATAAAATTAATTCCGTAGGTAGAAGTTGGATATTTGAATATGCTTTAGCAATATGTAAAGAAATGTTAGGGTATGTTAGAGGTAAATATGATACAGTCCCAATACCTAATGATACTGTAAAATTAAACCAATCTGACTTAATAACTGCAGCAACAAGTGAAAAGGAAAGATTAATTGATAGATTAAGAGCTTATTTAGGAGAAACGTCAAGAGAAAAATTATTAGAAAGAAGAGCGGCTGAAAGTGATTTCATTCAGAAAGAATTAAGCAATGTTCCCTTTCCAATTTATATAGGATAAGATATGGCATTATTTGGAGGTGCAAGAGATATAAGTCTATTTAGACATTTAAATAGAGAACTGATGGGTGATATAATCACCCAACAGTGTGCCTTTTATAAGTATAAAATAGAAGAAACTAAAGTTAACCTTTATGGTGAAGCTGCAGAAGAAAAATATTATATGGGTCCTGTTTTATTAAACTGTTTAATAGAAAGAAGAGATCAAGAGTACCCCGAAACTGATTTAGGTACAGATTTTAGTTGGGGTGCTACTTTTAAATTTTTAAGGGATGATTTATTATCAGCAGCAGAAGATTTTAATGAAAATTTTTCTCCTACTGATCATAATTATGGAGCAGAGTTGGTTCCCGAAGTTGGAGATATTATATTATATAATGAAGGATACTATGAAGTAGATAATGTTATAGCTAACCAATATTATATGGGTAAAAATCCTGATTATCCAAACCAACCAGGAAACTGGAATCCTGATTTAGATAAATTTGGATATAACGTTTCAGTAATATGTGAAACTCATTATGTACCAGGAGATAAAGTAGGAATTACAAGAGAAAGATTTGTATAAAATGGCAGAAAAAGGAAAAATACCAGTACCAAAAACTCAAAGAGAAATAATGAATTCTCAAATTGAGCCTTATACACCCCCAGCAGGTGCTATGGGATTTTCTGAAATTGGTAATCCAAACCCACCATCTACTTTTAATAGAGGTGAACAAACTTCTTTTAGAAATGATACTACTAAACCTTTTACTTTAGGATTTAAAGAAATTGATGAAGCTATATTTTACTATTTTGAAAATGTAATTAAACCTACTGTAATACAAAATGGTGTAGTACAGAAAGTACCTGTTATTTATGGTAATCCTGAAAGATGGAAACAAGTACAAAAAGACGGATATTATAGAGACCAAAAAGGTAAAATAATGATGCCTCTTATTACTTTTAAACGTAATAATATAGAAAAAGTTAGAAGTTTATCTAATAAATTAGATTCTAACAACCCACATAATGTCCAACTTTTTACTAAAAACTATAACCCAGCAAACACCTACAGCAATTTTAACATGTTAAATAATGTTATACCAACTAAAACGCGTTATGCTGTTGTTATGCCTGATTATGTAAATATAACGTACGACTTCATTATATCTACGTACTATATTGAACAATTAAATAAATTAATTGAAGCCATCAATTATGCTTCAGATGCATATTGGGGAAATCCAGAACAGTTCCAGTTTATAGCAAGAGTAGATAATTTTGCTACACCACTTGAAATTACAACTGGTGGGGAAAGATTAGTAAAATCTAATTTTAGTTTAAAATTATATGGATATGTAGTACCAGATACAATACAAAAAGATATGACTGCTATTAAAAAATATAGTGATAAGTCGAGAATTATATTTGATATGGAAACTTCTATGACAGACATAAATAAAATAAATAATTATAAACAACCAGACCCAACAGAGATAAAAAATGATACAAACCCTGCAAACTTTAACGAAGAATGAGTATTATATTAAGACAAAATAAGGGCTCCGAGTTAACATTTAGTGAAGTAGATGGGAATTTTTCATCCCTTTATTATTCTAGTTCACTGGCGGGGAATGTAATTAATTTTTTCTTTACAGGAAGTACACCTCCTTTATCCCAAAGTATAGATTTAAGTACTATGCCTGGAATTGGTGGTGTTCAAGTATACTACACTGGTTCTCAAGTTAATTATGCACAATCTTTATTTTTTATAGGTGGAGGTGTAGATGTAACTCCTTTACCAAATGGTGGAGTTACAATTAACATCCCAGAAGGTGATAGTGCTGGTGGTTCAGATACAGAGGTTCAATTTGCTAAAGATATTTTAGGTAATACTGAATTAAGTGGTTCAAATAATTTTACTTTTGATTATAATAGTAATGCTTTAAAATTAACAGGATCTATTGATATAAATGGAACTGATCCTTTAACTATTGATACACTTACTGAAAGAGCAGATTTATTTACAGTAGCCACTTACGATACAACAACTAAAAAAATTCAATATAGAACACTACCAGGAGCTGGTGGGATTTCAGGTACAAGTGGTACATCAGGTACTGCAGGTTCATCAGGTACAAGTGGTACATCAGGTGCCTCTGGTACTTCAGGTACATCTGGAGAAATAGGTTCTTCAGGTATTAGTGGTACTTCAGGAATTTCAGGTACTTCAGGAGAAAGTGGATCATCAGGAATAAATGGTACCTCAGGATTTACAGGTTCATCTGGTACTTCAGGAAAATCAGGTACAAATGGTACTTTTGGCTCAAATGGTCAATCAGGACAAAATGGTACAGCAGGTACTTCAGGTACTAGTGGTACTGTAGGTTCTTCTGGTGATGGAGGTTCTGGAGGTACTTCAGGTAGAGCTGGAACAAGTGGTTCGAGTGGTTCTGTAGGTTCGAGTGGTAGAAGTGATAGTGGTACTTCAGGTAAATCAGGTACTTCTGGTACATCAGGTACAGCAGGTACTTCAGGTACAAGTGGTACTTCAGGTACTTTAGGTTTTTCTGGTACTTCAGGTCAAGGTGGTACTTCAGGTACAAGTGGTTCAACAGGTACTAGTGGTACAGGAGTTGCAGGTACCTCAGGTGTTAATGGTTCATCAGGTACAAGTGGTTCATCTGGTACTTCAGGTAAAAATGGTGTAGGAGGTACTTCAGGAACTTCAGGTTCATCAGGTACTTCAGGAGCACAAGGAGCAAGTGGTGTTTCAGGAACTTCAGGTTCAGCAGGAACTTCAGGTATAGATGGAGGAAGTGGTACAAATGGTATAGCAGGTACTTCAGGTACTAGTGGTTCAACTGGTACAAGCGGTACTGGAGCTAATGGTACTAGTGCAATTTCAGGTACTTCAGGAACTTCAGGTTCAACAGGTACTTCAGGAAAAGGGGGAGCAAGTGGTGTTTCAGGTACTGCAGGTTCATCAGGTACCTCAGGTACAGACGGAGGTTCAGGTACAAGTGGTACATCAGGTACATCAGGTACCTCAGGTAAAGATGGAGTAATAGGAACTTCAGGTAAATCAGGTACTTCAGGAACTACAGGTTCAAGTGGTACTTCAGGAAAGAATGGAGCAAGTGGAGTTTCAGGAACTTCAGGTTCAGCAGGAACTTCAGGTATAGATGGAGGTAGTGGTACTAGTGGAACTAGTGGCACTTCAGGTACATCAGGAAAAGTTGGTACTTCAGGTAAATCAGGTTCATCTGGTTCTTCAGGTACTTCAGGTAAAAGTGGTGCCTCAGGTGTTAGTGGCACTGCAGGTTCATCAGGTACCTCAGGTATAGATGGAGGTAGTGGTACAAGTGCTATCTCAGGTACTTCAGGTACTGCGGGTAGTACAGGTACAAGTGGTACCGGAAAAAGTGGTACATCAGGACAATCAGGTACTTCAGGTACAAGTGGTTCAACAGGTACATCAGGTAAAAGTGGTGCCTCAGGTGTTAGTGGTACTTCAGGTTCATCAGGAACTTCAGGTATAGATGGAGGATCAGGAACTTCAGGTGTTAGTGGAACTTCAGGAACTACGGGTTCATCAGGTACAAATGGTAAAGCTGGAGTAATAGGAACTTCAGGAAAATCAGGTACAAGTGGAACTACAGGTTCAGCAGGTACTTCAGGAAAAAATGGAGCAAGTGGAGTTTCAGGAACTTCAGGTTCAGCAGGAACAAGTGGAATAGATGGTGGGTCAGGTACCTCAGGTAAATCAGGTACTTCAGGTACTGCAGGTAGTACTGGTACAAGTGGTTCAGGAAAAAGTGGTACTTCTGGTGTAAGTGGTACTTCAGGAACTTCAGGTTCAACAGGTACTTCAGGTAAAAATGGTGCTTCAGGTGTAAGTGGAACTTCTGGTTCTTCAGGAACAAGTGGTATAGATGGAGGTTCAGGTACAAGTGGTTTAGCAGGTACTTCAGGAACTAATGGTTCAAATGGTACAAATGGTAAAGGTGGAGTAATAGGTACTTCAGGTAAATCAGGTACTTCAGGAACTACAGGTTCAGCAGGTACTTCAGGAAAAAATGGAGCAAGCGGTGTCTCAGGTACTTCAGGTTCAGCAGGAACTTCAGGTATAGATGGAGGATCAGGTACCTCAGGTAAATCAGGTACTTCAGGTACTGCGGGTAGTACAGGTACAAGTGGTTCAGGAAAAAGTGGTACTTCAGGTATTTCAGGTACTTCAGGTACTTCAGGTTCAACAGGTACTTCAGGTAAATCAGGTGCTTCAGGAGTTTCAGGTACTGCAGGTTCATCAGGAACTTCAGGTATAGATGGAGGTAGTGGTACAAGTGGGGTAGCGGGTACAAGTGGCACAAATGGTTCAGCTGGTACAAATGGCAAAAACGGTGTAGCAGGTACTTCAGGAAAATCAGGTACAAGTGGAACTACAGGTTCAGCAGGTACTTCAGGTAATACTGGTACGTCAGGAAAAAGTGGAGCAAGTGGTGTTTCAGGAACTACAGGTTCAGCAGGAACAAGTGGTATAGATGGTGCTAGTGGTACAAGTGCTATTTCAGGTACTTCAGGTACTGCAGGTAGTACTGGTACTTCAGGTACAGGTGCTAGTGGTACTTCAGGTGTAAGTGGTACTTCTGGTACAAGTGGTTCAACAGGTTCAGCAGGTTCTTCAGGTAAATCAGGTGCTTCAGGAGTTTCAGGTACTGCAGGTTCATCAGGTACCTCAGGTACAGATGGAGGTTCAGGTACAAGTGGTTTATCTGGTACTTCAGGTACCAAAGGTTCTTCAGGAGCTTCAGGTACAAGTGGTAAAGCAGGTACAAGTGGAAAAAGTGCAACTTCAGGAACAGTAGGTTCAGGAGGTGCAGCAGGTACAAGTGGTAAAGCAGGTACATCAGGTTTAAGTGCTACCTCAGGAACTGTAGGTTCAGGAGGTGCTTCAGGTACAAGTGGTAAAGCAGGTACTTCAGGTGCCAGCGCAACTTCAGGTTCAAATGGTACCTCAGGAGATAATGGTTCTTCAGGTAAATCAGGTGCTTCAGGTGTAAGTGGAACTAGTGGTTCTAGTGGTACATCAGGAGTAGATGGAGGAAGTGGCACAAGTGGGGTAGCAGGTACAAGTGGTACAAACGGTTCAACAGGTACTTCAGGTAAAAATGGAGTATCAGGAACTTCAGGTAAAGCAGGTACTTCTGGTACAACAGGAGCAGCAGGAACAAGTGGTAAAGATGGTACTTCAGGTACTTCAGGAAATAATGGTTCTTCAGGTAAATCAGGTGCTTCAGGAGTAAGTGGAACTAACGGTTCAGCAGGTACCTCAGGTACAGACGGAGGTTCAGGTACAAGTGGTTTATCAGGTACTTCAGGAACAAATGGTTCAACAGGTAATAATGGAAGTTCTGGTAGAGCAGGTACTTCAGGTGCTAGCGCAACCTCAGGAACAAATGGTACTACAGGTGCTAATGGAACTTCTGGTAAAGCAGGTACAAGTGGAAAAAGTGCAACTTCAGGAACAGTAGGTTCAGGTGGTGCTTCAGGTACATCAGGTAAAGCTGGAACATCAGGTGCTAGCGCAACCTCAGGTTCAAATGGTACTACAGGAGATAATGGTTCTTCAGGTAAATCAGGTGCTTCAGGAGTAAGTGGAACTAATGGTTCAGCAGGTACCTCAGGTACAGATGGAGGAAGTGGTACAAGTGGTTTATCTGGTACTTCAGGTACTAAAGGTTCTTCAGGAGCTTCAGGTACTTCAGGTAATGCAGGAACATCAGGAAAATCAGCAACTTCAGGAACAGTAGGTTCAGGTGGTGCTTCAGGTACAAGTGGTAAAGCAGGTACTTCAGGTGCTAGTGCAACTTCAGGTACAAATGGTTCAACAGGTAATAATGGAAGTTCTGGTAGAGCAGGTACTTCAGGTGCTAGCGCAACCTCGGGCTCAAACGGTACTTCAGGAGATAATGGTTCTTCAGGAGCTTCAGGTGCTTCAGGTGTAAGTGGTACTAATGGTTCAGCAGGTACCTCAGGTACAGACGGAGGTTCAGGTACAAGTGGTTTATCAGGTACTTCAGGTTCAAAAGGAACTAGTGGTGCTTCAGGTACTTCAGGTAAGGCAGGAACATCAGGAAAATCAGCAACTACAGGTACAGTAGGTTCTGGAGGTGCTTCAGGTACTTCAGGTGCTAATGGAACTTCAGGTTTAAGCGCAACTTCAGGTACTAAAGGGACTTCAGGTGCTAATGGAACTTCAGGTAAAGCAGGTACTTCAGGTGCTAGTGCAACTTCAGGTTCAAATGGTACTGGTGGTGATGCTGGTACTTCAGGTAAGTCAGGTGCTTCAGGAGTTTCAGGAACAAATGGTTCAGCAGGTACCTCAGGTACAGATGGAGGATCAGGAACTTCAGGTGTTTCAGGTACTTCAGGTAAAAATGGTACTGGTGGAACCTCAGGTAAAGCAGGTGCTTCAGGTACAAGTGGAAAACCAGGTACTTCAGGTGCTAATGGTACTGCTGGAACTTCAGGAAAAAATGGTGCTTCAGGTACTTCAGGTGCTAATGGTACAAGCGGTAACAATGGATCTAATGGTGCCTCAGGTGCTTCAGGTGTAAGTGGTACTAATGGTTCAGCAGGTACCTCAGGTACAGATGGAGGATCAGGAACTTCAGGTGTTGCAGGTACTTCAGGTAAAAACGGTACTTCAGGTACTTCAGGTAAAGCAGGTGCTTCAGGTACAAGTGGAAAACCAGGTACTTCAGGCGCTAATGGTACTGCTGGAACTTCAGGAAAAAATGGTACTGCTGGTACTTCAGGAAAACCAGGTACTTCAGGTACTAGTATAAATGGTACAAGTGGTATTAGTGGTGGTGCTTTTGCTAATCACCCAAATTATTTAGTTAAAACTGATTCAACAACTCAAGTATCATCAGTAGATTTTGTTACAGCTGATAACACAAATAACATCTTGAGAAGTACAGGTTTAATAAGAACATCAACTTTAAGAGTTGATAACGCAGGAAACAATCCACCAAATTACTTCCCAGAAGGTCCTGGTGGTGTAGATGGAATATGGGGTAATATTCAAGATTTTCGTGTAACAGGTACTCCAGATGTGTGGTTAGTAATAAATGTAAGTGGGGGAAATTATGTATTCCCAGGATATACCCAAGAATCATAATATGTTTACGAAATTAACTCCAAATATAGAAAAACAAATAAAGGATAGTAATATTCCTATGGTAAAAATAAGTTTAGAAGATTTACAAAATAATGTAAGAATAGCAACCCCTGAAGAAGTTAAAAAAATACCTTTTTATAATACATCGAAAAAAACAAAATAAAATTTGGATTATTAAAAATAAAATGTTATATTATTTAAAATCAATTAAGTTATATGAAAAAACTACTGTATGTAGCTCCACATTTATCTACAGGAGGTTTACCTCAATATTTGACTAAAAAAGTAGAATTATTAAAACAAGATTTTGAAATACATCTTGTTGAATGGGTAGACTGTACTGGAGGGGTCTTAGTTGTTACAAGAAATAAGCTTGTAGACCTAGTAGATTCTGATAAATTTTATACTTTACAAGAAAATAAACATGAATTATTAGATATTATTAATTCGGTAAAACCTGATATTGTTCATTTAGAAGAAATACCTGAGTATTTTATGGATAATGAAATATCCAAAAAACTATACACCCCAAATAGAGATTATTTTATAGTAGAAACTTCCCATGATTCATCTTTTGATGTGGCTCAAAAACGATACTTCCCAGATAAATTTATGTTTGTTTCTCAATGGCAAATCAACCAATATAAAGATTTAGATATACCTAAAGTATTAGTTGAATATCCTATTGAATATATTTCTAGACCTAATAGAGAAGAAGGTTTAAAATCTTTAGGTTTAGATCCTACTAAAAAACATATTTTACATATAGGTTTATTTACTCCAAGAAAAAACCAAAAAGAATTTTTTGAGTATGCTAAGGCATTACCTGAATATGAATTTCACTGTGTAGGAAATCAAGCAGAAAACTTTAAATTTTACTGGGAACCTTTAATGGAAAACAAACCAAATAATTTAACATGGTGGAATGAACGTTCTGATGTAGATAAATTTTACCAATCAATGGATTTATTTTTATTTACTTCTAGGGGTACCAATAATGATAAAGAAACAATGCCTTTAGTGATACGTGAAGCATTATCATTCCAAATACCCCAATTATTATACAATTTACCAGTTTATCTTAATTATTTTGATAAATTTGAATCTATTAATTATTTAGAACCTAATAACTTTAAAAAAAATTGTCAAATCATTAAATCTAACTTAGGTACAAACTTTAATGTATCAACTCATAATGAAATTTTTGTAGTATCTACATACCCTTCAACAGACAGTATTATTAATACTACATTAGATTGTATTAAATCTATACAAAATAATGGTTATAAAGTTATTTTAACCTCACATATACCAATTCCAGAAATACTTCAAAACCAATCAGATTATTGTGTTGTTGATACTAATAATGTTTTAACTAAACATACATTTTATAATCAATTCTATTTGAATAGTGATTTATATGATGTTAATCTTAATTTACAAGGTGAAGAAAATGATATATATCATGGCCCAGCCGTTTACACTAATTATTATAATGGGGCATCATTAGCTTCTCAATTAAATTTCTCAAAAGTTCATTTTTTAAATTATGATTATATTTTAAAAGATAAAAAAGGAATAGAAGATATTTCTAAGATATTAAATAAAAATAATTTTTATTTTTCATTACATCATCCTATGGAAGGAGATGCTTTATACACATATTTCTTTTCTGCTAACCCAAAAGAACTATTAAGGGTATTACCTAAAATATCTACAGGTAAAGAATATGATAATTTGATGGAAATTTATGGTTCTGAATCTAATGGTTTAGAAAATTTATTTTATCATATCTTTAAAAATGAAGGATCTATATATAAAGAACAAGAAAGTGTATTTGAATCTAAATCTAAAAATATATTTTCTCATAAAGATTTTTCTCGTATAGAATATTTTTCTATATTACCAACAAATGTTCCTAATCATTTTGCCCCTTATTTTTATATTTCTAATAATAAAGATAGTAGAATAATTAATTACAAAGTATATGAAAGTCCTTTAGTTTTCCAAACAAACAGTTATAATGATAATCAAAAATTGATCATTGATAGAACATTAAATATAGACCAAAAATACTCATTTTGGGATTTAATAAAATTTAGAAATAATTATAAAGTATGTTTTGAAATTTTTGATGGAGATAAATTTATAGAAACTAAAGAGTTTATTATAGATCAAAAATATTTTAATAATTTATCTGATAATGGTTATTTTAAATGGAATGGTGAATTTCCAAAATCTAAAATAAAATTAATGCATTTGGTTACTGAACCAGATACAAATGAAAAAGAAATCCAATCAGTAGAAAATATTAAAGAATTTTGTCAATTAACAGGTATTAAATACGAACAACGTATCAATAAAATTTGGACTGAAACACCACCAAAAGATACTTGTAATAGACCTAATGATGTTCAAGATAAACCTGGACATTATAAATTAGCCCCAGGACATTATGGGTGTTATAAAGCCCACACAGATGCTATTTTATCTGAAGATAATAAAGATTATGATTTTATTTTAATTTTTGAAGGTGATGTAATAGTAGATTCTCCATTTAGTGAATTAAAACAATCATTAGATCATTTTAGTAAATTAGCAAGAGAAAATGATCAAGATATAATTGGGTTTGGAAATCCATTTAAAAATCGTAATTTAAATGGTCCTAAAATAAAAGATGTTTACACAAATATAACACCATTTATCCCAGCCCAATCATATTTAATTAATAATAATAAATTATCTTATATCCAAGATAAAATTAAAAGTACTAAATGGGATGCTTTTGATATGTGGGTGTGTAATGTAGCACAATTAAAAGTAGGTACAGCTGAAAAAATTTATACTAAACATCTCCCAGGATTTAGTATTATAGAACAAGAATTTAAAGGAATGGATGAAAATAGTCCTGAAATTTACGCAACAATATGAAGATATGTCATGTAGATCCCGCTTGCGGATTAGCTATACCTCCAAAAAATTGGGGAGCAATTGAAAAAATTATATGGGAGTTTGAAGAAAACCAAAGAAAATTAGGTCATCATTCTACCCATAAACTATCTAGTTTTATTAA
>Ga0181419_1000099_pt1 | contig 28313 bp, 26 predicted proteins | sample 42SPOviralmetaG_FD_130144 | JGI IMG/M metagenome (GOLD analysis project Ga0181419, IMG submission 130144) | Marine viral communities from the oligotrophic San Pedro Time Series (SPOT) site, San Pedro Channel, CA, USA - 42 SPOT_SRF_2013-04-24 | ecosystem: Environmental > Aquatic > Marine > Strait...
GCCTTGAAGGAGTTGATAAAGATTTATTAGTTACTCCAAAATCAGCTAAAACTAAAAAGGCAAAAATAAAATTAAATAAATATGAAAGAAAGGCTGGTTTATCATTAGATGAATGGCATGAATTTGGTTGGATGGACCCACAAGACCCATATGGGTGGGTTCAGTGGTATTGTGAATTCTATGATGGCAGAAGAAGTAAATATGATGACCACCAAATAAATAGATGGATTAAGTTTGCGGGTGAAAAAAAAGGTAGATGGAATAAAAATTTAATGAATAAAATAATTAAAGCAGATACTACTTATGATGATTTTAGTATTTCACCAATAATTAGACAATCATTACAACATTGGGCATATCAATTAACAAATGAGGATCTAAATAAATTTGTTAAATCACAAAAATAAATTTTTATATAAATTTATATAAATGAATACTACGAAACTAGCAGAAATAAGAACAAATTTTGCAAATGATAGAACATTTTTAGCATCCATTAGAACTAATGCCATATTTGCCGGTCTAAGTGCCTTACTAGTAAAGAATGGATTTCATTTACCGGCACTTGTAATATTAGTTTTAAGTATATTTGCAAATATATTAATAGTTAAATCTTATTTAAAAAATAAAAAGAATGTATCATACAGGGATTCTTCTTTAATATATTCAGCAATACTAATATTAGTATTACTAATTTTATTTTATGTTACAATAATTGATTATAGAAACTCCAAAAAATAATTTAAACAGCCATTTTACCTTTAATAGTTGGGTGACAGAAGTATCCAATTAAATCAAAGTCATCAATTGTAATTTCATGTAACTCTTTATTTTTGACCTTAGGATTAATCCATAATTTTGGTTTTGCTAAATAATTTCTTTCTATTTGCTTGTTAATTTGTTCTACATGATTAGAATATACATGGGTATCTCCGGTAGAAATAATAAGTTCATTTGGGACCATATCGCAAATAGTAGCAAATAAATATATTAATGCTGTATATGATAGAATATTGAATGGTTCTCCTAAAAACCAGTCGGCAGACCTTTGATACATATGACCTGATAAATATTTTAATCCATTTTTTTCTTCTACAAAGAATTGTATACTAACATGGCATGGTGGTAAGCAGGTTTTATCTAAATCTGCACTATTCCAAGCACTTAAAAATATTCTTCTTGAGAAAGGGTCAGTTTTGAGTAAATTTAAAACATATTTGACCTGATCAAAACCTATACCAGTATAATCAGTATTGCAATCAAGATAATGTCCTCCAAAGTGTCTCCATTGGAAACCATAACAAGCACCACAATCACCTTCTTCTAAATCATTTAAACCAATTTTATCTAGAAACTCACGAGAACTATTACCATCCCATATATGGACATTGTTTTTCTGTAAGTTTTTATTATCAGTATCCCCATTTAAAAACCAAAGTAGTTCGTGGATACAAGTTTTGAATGGAACTCTTTTAGTAGTTAACATTGGTATATATTCAGTAATGTTAAATCTCATTTGTGTACCAAAAATACTATATATTCCTGTACTTGTTCTATCTAATCTATAATTACCCTTTGTAATAATTTGTTTTGCTATATCTAGATATGTTTTTTCATAATTATTTTCATAAAAGAAATTCTTTTCATATTTTAGAAATCTATATTTTACATTTTCACTTTTACTATAATGTAATTTAGAAAATTCTACTAACTTAAAATCTTCTGGAATTTTTGGAAAGAATGTATCACATTTATAATTTTTATTTATATATGTTAAATATATTGAGTTGAGTTGTAATTCATAATTACTTTGATACTTTTGTAATAAATTAAAATACATATGATATATTTTTTCCCCTCCAATTATGAATACATCCTTATTGCTATATTTAACATTAATTTTAATTAGAATCGATAATACTAATAACTCTACGCTTAATTCATCCTTACTATCATAATTTTCTATTTTATTAGTACCACTACTTATTTTCTTTTTATTGAAAAATACTAAATTATCATATTTATGTTCATTTTTTAAAAGTTCTTTATCATTTGTTAAAACTAAATTTAATCTATTTGATAAAGGTCTAAATTTTTTAGGTATTGAGAAATATGTATTTTTACCCATTACCACAATATTTCCATCTGTCATTTTCTGAAAATATTTTAGTTCCTCTGGTATTTGCCAAGGTAATTTTCCATCTTTTCCTATACCTCCGGTATTATCACAAGCAGCAATAAAATTGACATAATTATAAAGTGCCATTTATAATTAATCTACAAAAATAATATTTAAATAAAATATTTAAATTAATTAATTTTCAAATTTTATTATTCTATATTTATAAATTTTTATTATTTTGCCTCTGCTAGCTTCTTTTCTTTTTCCACTTTCCATAACTCTGCTGCTTTTTTCATTAACATATTATTCTTCATTTCCGGATTTTCGCTCTTTAATGTAGCCATATTTTCTTTAATAAATAAATTATAAGCAGTAGGTGGTCGTTTTGGACCAGTCCTCTTCTTTTTCTTGCTAAATACATTTGATAAATGGTCGTTATTAATTTCATCTTTTAAACTAAATGCTAATTGTTCTAATTCATCTTTATCTACACTATCAAATTTTTGTAATACCGATTCTACAAATTTATCAATAACTAAATTATTAGATTCAACAAGCAGTGTATTTGTTTGATTCAGGAATTTTTTAGCATCACTAATGGAATACATTATTAAATATATACCACAGAATACTTTTAAATCTATTTATTCATACATAATTCTACTAAATATACTTCCTTTTTTTTTAGAATTATTTGCTTTATTTTTAGAAACATTCGCCTTTGGAGCATTAGCCTTTGGAGCATTAGCTTTTGGAGCATTAGCTTTTAGAGCATTCGCCTTTGGAGCATTACCCCTAGATTTAGTTATTTTATTAGCATTATTACTAATTTCAAATGTAACTTCTTTAAATTTTTTAATTTCAGAAGCCTGTTTCTTCATACCTTCTTTCTCAAATATAACTACCATAGAATCGATTTGTCCATGCATTTTAGTTTGTAAATCAACTATTGATTTTTCAGTTAAGTTTCTTATATATTGGAAATCTTCTTCATTAAATTCAAATGTTGCTTCTATGTCTTTCATCATGGTTTCAAGCATATCAAATACTTGAACATATCTATGTAGTAAATCACTAACATCAACTACCATCTGTAATGATAATTGATAACCATTTGATAATTTATTATTAAATTTTTTTAAATCATTAACTTTTGATTTAAAAGTTTTAACTTTATTATTATTTTTTTTTAAATTTTGTTTTAAATTATCAATAACTTCTCTATGAGAAGCATCATCTTCTACCTTAATACCTAATGTAACTTGTGACCGACTTGAATTATTTTTTGTAGAAGTATTTCTAGTATTATTTTTTAATTTTGACTTATTTTTTGTATTATTCATTTATTTTAATTATTATAAATATTTAATTATAAATTATAACTCATTTAATAATTGTAAATCGTATTTTTGTTTAGATGTATTTACACTATTTTTTAGTTTTAAGTCCAATGCTGTTTTAAAAGGCAATTGTGTTAAATTACTATTATATATTTTTTTAATTTCAACTTGGTCTAATGCATAATTAAAATATTTCAGGTCACACATAGTACCAGAAAGAGAATTATAATCAGTATCATTAATTTTAGGAAGTATATATAATGGAGAATTATTAGTTTTAAGTGTTTGACCCTTAATAACTGTTCCAGAGTTTACTAAACTTCCATTTAAATATGCTAATACATTTATACCTTCCTCAAAATTATCATCTGGATTTCTAAAATCCTTTAGTACCAAAGTAATTAAGAACCACTTATCTCCACCAGTAATACCAGCATCAATTTTTATTGTTTCTGTACTATCACTTGTATTAAATTCAATTACAATATCACTAGAACTATCTCCAAATTTAATTAAAGGGCATTTATTATCAGTATTTTTAAGACCTTTTAATAATAAAACTTTATCTTGATAATCACTTGGTGTAGATGATTTTTTATTTAACCAAAATGAATAAGTCATTTCAGCTCCATCTGGATTATTCATTGATTTATTCATTTTTACATAATTTGCAGAATTGCTATTAGTAGTATTAAATACAATTTCTGTATTATTTAATGGTAACATTCCTTTTATTAAAAATAAATCTTGCTTATTTCTAGTGTTTGTTAAAATGAAAGTTTTATCGTCTCTTAAATCATTTAATTCTGGAAAAAAATATGTTATATAATATCTTTGATGTAATACAACAATAATTAAAGAAACTATTATACCTGCTAATAATAATAAATTTTTACTAATCATTTTATTTATAATTTAAAATATAATAATATATTTTATTTAATTTTTTGTAATTAAATAAAAATTAAAAATTAAAGTATATAATTATTCATATAAATTATTCAGCTTTAATACTGTCTACTCTATATATTGGATTTCTAAATGAATATAATGGTAGTCCTAGTTTTTGTAATATTCCTTGTGATTGAACTGGTCCACTTTCATATATTTTTGATATATGGCGTTGTGTTTTTAAACTGTAATTAAAGAATTGTAATTTAGAAATGTAACCATTAAATGCTTGTAATCCTGGAGAGTTACCAACTTTTACTTCACCAGTTGTTTCAGATACTAATTTAGATAAATTATCACTTACACAATCATCATTATTTTCATTTAATACACGCGTAGAATGTATAGCACCATCCATAAATACGGTTACTACATAATTATCTACATTTATAATAATATTAACCCACCTCTGTAAAGGAACATAATCAATCTCAAAAGTAGCAAACTTACAAGTATCTGTATGTACTGTTAATGTATTGCCATCTTTTTCAGTTATTTCAGTATCTAACCCAATTTCTTCACCAGAATTTATTGGTTGTAGTGTTCCTCCTGCAGCATCAGTTTTAACTTTAACTACCATTTTATTAGATTTCTTATCAAAATATACAAAAGGGTTAGCACTTGCTAAATCATTACCTCTTAAAAATACTAATCTATAATCATCTGAATTATCAACTGCTTCTACATAAGTCCAAAAAGAAAAAGCATATTCGCGACCATTCTTTAAAGATGGTAGTTTATCAGTATTTTTAAGAGCTTTTAAACTTTGTTCATTTACTTTTACAGGTGTACCAGCGAGAGTATAATATAAAAGACTTGGTCTATTAAATAGTACTAATAGATATACTAAAACCGCAATACATATACCAAATAATATAACTAGTAATATATTATTTTTTCTTGGATTTAGGTTTTCTCTAAAATCACCTATTATATTTCTACTCGAATTATTTAGTTTTCTGGATGTATTACTGAAAATATTATTTCTATTACTATTACTTCTAGTATTTCCTGCAACACTATTTATATTTATATTTGACATAATAGTTTTTGTTGAATCTGTATCCATTTATTTTATTTATATTAATTAAGTTTTTTTTTATTTTATTTAAATATTTAATATCTAATATCTCAATTACTTTATTATATTTTATTAAAACATCAATATTGTTTTTGTCAATATTATAATTATTTAATATATGTAATACTATATCATCATCGTATTGTTTTAGTGACCCTATTAAATATAATATATTTTGTGTAATAGTATCAAAATATCGTTCATTTATTTTATTATTCTCAAGTAAGTTTTGTTTTTTTTTATTATAATTACATTTTAAACTATATTTGGTTAAAATCTGTGTAAACTTATATTTTATTTCATTATTTTTTATTTTATAACTATTTATGGAATCATTTAATCTTAAAATTTTAACAATATATAATAAATTTAACAAATCCCAATTATTATTTTTGTAAATAAATCCCTGTATAATATCTCCATCACAACTATCATCAATTGTATTAGATATAATATTTATTAAATCTTCATTTTTAATATCTCTTCTACCGAGTTCATTTATTAAGTTTTCATGTAGTAACATATATATTAAAGAACTATCACTATATAATAAATCATCTAACTCATCAATATTATGTTTTTTATTATATATATTATGTATTACATCAAATAAACCAGTATCATTAAATTTACTTTCATATAAACAATAGTCTTTTAATTCACCATTATTTAATACTATATTTTGTAAATTCATTAAAATTGCCTTGATATTATTTTTATTATGCTTTATTAATTTTTTTGTATTTTCTAATCTTATGCTATCAATATCAATATCTTCTTGATTAAATATAGAAATTATGAACTGTAAGGTATTATTAAAATTGGGTTTATTTAAGTAAAATATATTACATTTTTTTTTTAAATCAATTGCTTTTCTATCATACTGTTTATTTAAAATACAAATAATTGGTTCTCTAATATGTAAGTTAATTAAATAATTTGATATTTGTTTATCATTGTTTAAGTAAATATCTAAATCATCTATTACTAAAATTTTTTTCTTTTTTACAAAGAAACTATCAATACTCTTTGTATTTAAATAATTATTTATTTCTTCTTTGTAATTATCAATATCATTTATTTTAATAATATTAAAATTTAACTCTTTTAATATTAAATTAATCAAATCTGTTTTACCTATACCGGTTGGACCGATACATAATTGTATTTCATCCAGTTTACCATCTTTAATATGATTCTTAAATTCATTTGTAAATTTATAATGCCCTATAAAATCTTTTGATTTCAGAGGTTTATATTTTTCAATATAATTCATATATTATATTGATTTTAAAAATAATTTATTTCAATTATTTATTAAAATACTTAATTAAAATAATTCGTTTGATTATTTTATTCAAATTTTTTAAATTAATTTAATATTTATTTAATATTTATTTATCAAACAATAAATTAAATCAAAGAATGCATTGATTCTGATATTCTGCCCAGTTATTTAAAATTCCTCCATTTACATCAGTGTCAGATTGGAAAAATGTTTTAATATTTTCACATTTTTTTGTTCTATTGTTTTCTTTGTTAAAGCATCCATAATTACCTTCACCGCATTTTTTTTCTGTTGATTGTAGTAGAAAATTAGAAATAGATTTATTAGAATTAATACACTCTATTTCTTTTACTTTACCAAGAAAATTTACTTTTGTGGTATAATCATCAGGACATGTTTTAAATACATACTTGTCTTTTTTTAATAATAGTTTTTTCTTGGTAGTAATTATTTCACTTAGCACTAAAATATATGCTAATAGACATAATGTTAATCCTACTAATATTGGTGTTATTAGCATATTATATTCCTTATTAAGCATATTTAAAATAAATACCATTATAAATAATATTACCAATAATAATCCTCCAACTACTTGTTTTGTTGTATATAATTGCTTCATAATTATAATTTATTATTAAATATATAAAAAATTAAATAAATTATTATTTTTAAAATAGAGAATCTCTATATAATGTTTTACTCCCTTTATTGCTTACATTTGTACTGTTCTCAATCGGTGTATATAAATTACTAGCATCTCTAACATAATTTTTATATTGTTCTATTTCAGATAATATTCTTGGAACACAATAATCTAATACCTTTTTATTTAAATCTTTTACTTGTTCTATAACATCTTCGTCTAAATTCTTACCATATTGTAAATATATAGATCTCATAATTACTTTTAATTCTATTTCATTTTGTTTACTTATTATTTCTTTTCCATCTGTGGCATTTGCTACCATATTTCTCATACCCATTTGTAACGCCTCCATATTTGTATTTCCGAAAAATAAATCATTTAAGCAATTTTTAGACATAAATCCTTTTGTCGCATCTTCTTTCCAATTATCTAATTCTACATTTTGATAATTATTATCAACTTCGTAATTTAGTTCCATATTTATTTATTTATATATTTATTTTATTATTCTGTATTTAATTCATTAAAATGTTCCGCTAACATTTCTAATTTATCATTAGCAGTTGCCATAGAATCAAGTAATTTATCCATTTCCTCTAAATGCTGAGGATGTTCTCCAATAGCAACTGGATTAGTAAAATATATAAGTAATGTAGCTTTTGCTTCTGAAATTTCTGCTTGATATTTTAGTTTCAAAGATTTATATAACTCTTGTGAAATAATTTTTTCCATTTTTATTTATTTTTCATTTAACTTTTAAATATTTTATTAAAATTTAAAATATATATAAGAAGTAAAATTTAATAATAAGTAAATGAGTTTTAATAATCTAAAAACAGATTTAAATAAATTTGATCCTGAAATAAGTGCTTATATTCAAGAAGAATTTAATAGACAGAAAGACAGTATAGAATTAATTGCTTCAGAAAATGTTACATCAAAACCAGTATTAGAATGTTTAGGTTCTGTATTAACAAATAAATATTCTGAAGGATATCCCGGTAAAAGATATTATGGAGGTAATGAAGTTATTGATAAAATAGAAAATCTGTGTAAAGAAAGAGCACTAGAAGCATTTAATTTAAATAAAGAGGTATGGAGTGTAAATGTCCAACCATATTCAGGTAGTCCAGCAAATTTTGCTCTATATACAGCTGTACTTAATCCACATGATAGAATAATGGGATTAAATTTACCATCTGGTGGTCATTTAACACATGGTTTTTATACAAAGAATAGAAGTATATCAGCCACATCAACTTATTTTGAATCATTATCGTATGATATTAATGATGAAGGATATATTGATTATGATGAATTAGAAAAATCTGCTAGGAGATTTTGTCCTAAGTTAATTATAGCGGGGTATAGTGCTTATTCAAGAGATTTAGATTATAAAAGATTTCGTGAAATAGCCGATATTAATAATTCTTATCTATTATGTGATATGGCACACTTTAATGGATTTGTTGTAACAGGACTCCTAAATAATCCATTTGAGTATTGTGATTTTGTAACAACAACAACTCATAAAACATTAGGTGGACCCAGAGCAGGAATGATATTTTGTAAAAAAGAATATGAAACAAGAGTAAATGATGCCGTATTTCCTGGATTACAAGGTGGACCACATGAACACCAAATAGGCGCCTTGGCAACACAATTAAAATATGTAAAAACCGATGAGTATAAAGAATATATTATACAAGTTCTAAAAAACTCTAGAGAACTAGCAAAGCATTTAATTAATTTTGGATTTACTATTTTAACGGGTGGTACAGATAATCATATTTTATTAATTGATTTAACAAATAAAGGTCTGTCTGGTAATAAAGTTGAGAAGTTATGTGAAATAGTTAATATATCATTAAATAAAAACGCAGTAAAAGGAGATAAGTCAGCATTGAGTCCAAATGGTATTCGGATTGGAACTCCTGCTATTACAACAAGAGGTATGAAAGAGAAGGATATGATAATGATTGCTGGATTTTTAGATATTGTTGTTAAAAAGGGTCTGCAAATTCAGGAAAACTCTGGAAAGAAAATGAGTGATTTTACTACTGAATTAAATAAACAAGAAAATATTGATTGCTTTAATATGATTAAAAATGACATTAAATTATTTGTAAATGAATTTGAATTTTATTAATTAATCAATAAATTTGTTTATAATAATTATTTAAATTTAATTAAATTTGTTTTTTATATTTTTATAAAATAAATGGATTTTATATCTCACAAAAAGTTAGAAAAATATATTAAAGACCATAAATTTTCTATTAAACAGGAAACTCTGGAATATGTAGTAAATAACCTAAAAAAAAAATCATCCAAATTATTTAAAAATGTAAATACAAAAAATGGTGGTGCTTTTCTTCCAGGAGAATTTTTTGGTGTAAATACAGGTGCTTATAGTGAAACTTTGGCTAAATCTCCAACTGAAATGTCTACCGCAAATGCCCTAAATACATCTACAAGACCTGCCTTAGAATCTAATACCTTTCCATTACAAGATGGTGGGTGTGGGTGTGCAATGGTTGGTGGTGGTGGATGTTCAACTTGTACTACACAAAGTGCCGGATGTGCCAGTGGATGTGGAATGCCCCATAGTGGAGGTGGTAATTTATGTAAAGACAATAAAAGTAATAAAGCAGATTGTACATGTAGTCTAAAAGGAGGTTGTATTGTATGTAAAAATTTCTTTACTCAAAAAAATGTAAAAGAGATTGCTGGTCTATTTAATTTAAAATTAAATAAAAACACCTCTAAACAATTTAATATATATTTATCAAATGATTTAAAAAAAATAATGCATTTAACATTTAATGAAGTAAAAAATAAAGACAGATTAATTGGTAAAAGTCATTTTACAAAAGCATTAAAGCAATTATAAAAATTTAAAATAAAAAATTGAATTTTATTTAAATATTATTTTTCTATTTAATATACGTTTAATCTCAATGTCAAGGTCTAAAGTATCTGAAAAGTATGTCAAAATGAACCCAGAAGAGCATGTATTGGCTAGACCAGGTATGTATGTAGGTTCAATGGAAAAAGATGAATTTAATACTTGGATTTTAGATGAGAATAATGAGAAAATGATTAAAAAAAATATTAAATATGTCCCTGGCTTATATAAGATTTATGATGAATTACTTGTCAATATTTTAGATCACATGAAAAGGATTGAAATGGAAAAGTTAAAGAATCCAGTAAAAACAATAAAGGTTAATATTGATACATCTGAAAATAAGATTGAAGTGTATAATGATGGTGATGGAATAGACATTGAGATTCATCCAGAACATAAAATATATATACCTGAACTTATTTTTGGAAATATGCTAACATCTACAAATTATGATGAAAAAGAAGAAAAAGTAATCGGTGGAATGAATGGTATTGGTTCTAAAGCTTGTAATATCTTTTCAAAGAAGTTCATTATTGAGACAGTTGATGCTAATAAAAAATTAAAGTATATTCAGGAGTTCGAAGACAATATGAGTAAAAAGAATAAACCAAAAATAAAAGATTATTCTAAATATCCTTATACCAAAATTACCTTTTACCCTGATTTAAAAAGATTTAATATTTCTAAAATTGGTTCTCATTTATTCAAGTTAATGCAGAAGAGAGTATATGATTTATGTGCTCTTACAAATGATAATATTAAGATTTATTTTAATAATGAAAGAATAAATATAAATAACTTTCAAAAATATGCTCAACTATATTTAAATGGATATGGTTCGAAGGATATTATTTATGAAAAAATTAATGATAGATGTGAGGTTATTGTTACATACAATGACCAAACTACTAATTTAGAGCAGATTTCATTTGTGAATGGTATTTGGACTTTAAAAGGTGGTAAGCATGTAGATAATATTGTGAATCAAATTGTTAAAAATATGAGTGAAATGATAGTTAAGAAAAATAAAGACTTAACAAATATTAAACCAGCACATATTCGCGACAATCTATTTGTATTTATAAAAAGCACTATAGTAAATCCTTCATTTGATAGTCAAACTAAAGATTCACTTACAACACCTGTTTCTAAATTTGGAAGTAAATTTAATTTATCTAAACAGTTCTATAATAAACTATATTCTACAAAACTAACTGAAAACATAATCGAATTATGCAATGTATTTCTAAATAAAAGTCTTAAGAAAACTGATGGAAAAAAGAGAAATCAGTTAAGAGGAATACCAAAGCTAGATGATGCTATTTGGGCAGGAACAAATAAATCTTCTGAATGTACTTTAATTTTAACAGAGGGAGATTCAGCAAAATCTATGGCAATTGCGGGATTAAGTGTTGTTGGTAGAGAAAGTTATGGGGTATTTCCATTAAAGGGTAAACTTCTTAATGTTCTTGATATAAATGATTCTAAAATCGCAGCAAATGAAGAAATTACAAATTTAAAGAAAATCATTGGTTTAGAAACATCAAAAAAATATAAAGATGTCAAACCATTACGGTATGGAAAGATTATGGTAATGACAGACCAAGATGTAGATGGTAGTCATATTAAAGGACTATTATTTAATCTTTTTAACAGTATGTGGCCTTCATTAATTCAGATTGATGGATTTATGAACTCTATGCTGACACCTATTATTAAAGCAACAAAAAAGACAAATGTAAGAGAGTTTTATAATTTAACAGATTATGAAAATTGGAAGAATAACAATGCTGTATCAAAATGGAATATTAAATATTACAAAGGACTTGGTACATCAACTGAAAAGGAAGCTAAGGAATATTTTAAAGATTTAAAAAATGTAGAATATGCTTGGGATGAAGATAAATCAAAAGAAAAGTTAGATTTAGCATTTAATAAAAAGAGAGCAGATGATAGAAAGAAATGGTTATATGAATATGATAAACAAGATATTCTTGATTACAAAGAAAAGAAAGTGAACTATGAAGACTTTATAAATAAAGATTTAATACATTTTAGTGTTTATGACACTGGAAGATCAATTCCATCATTCTGCGATGGTCTTAAAATATCAACACGAAAAATTTTATACAGTTGTTTCAAAAGAAATTTACTGAAAGAAATTAGAGTAGCACAGTTAGCAGGATATGTAAGTGAAAATGCTAATTATCATCATGGTGAAAAATCACTACAAGATGCCATTATTGGAATGGCTCAAAACTATATTGGTTCTAATAATATTAATGTTTTAATGCCAAATGGTCAATTTGGAACAAGATTACAAGGTGGTAAAGATGCGGCATCACCCCGTTATATTCACACTCAATTAAATTCTCTTGCTCTTACTATATTTAGCAAAGAAGATTTACCAATATTAAATTATATTAATGATGATGGAGATATGATTGAACCAGAATTTTATTTACCAGTAATTCCAATGGTATTAATTAATGGTATTATTGGTATTGGAACTGGTTTTAGCTGTAATATTCCTTGCTACAACCCAGAAGAAATACTAAAAATTTATAAAAAATTATTAAAATCAGAAGATATTACAGAATCTCTTAAAAATATTAAACAGTTAAAACCTCACTATACGGGTCATTTAGGTCCAATTGTTAAAGACGGAAGTAAATATATAAGTAAGGGTGTATTTAAAAGAGTCTCAGCAAATCAAATAGAAATTACAGAGCTCCCTGTTGGAACTTGGACACAGGATTATAAAGAGTTTTTAGAGAAATCCCTTGATAATGATAAGCTTAAACTAAAAGATTATGATAGTTACTATACAGAGAATAGTGTTAGATTTGTTCTCCATTTCGAACCAGGTGCAGTTAATGATTTACTTAAAATGGATAAAGATGGTATATTAACTAAATTTGAGAAAGATTTTAAAATGACAACATCTAAATTACTTTCCACTACAAATATGCATATGTTTGATCAAAAAGGAACTATTACTAAAATGAAGAATGTAACAGAAATTATCTCTAAATTTTATACATTTAGATTATCTTGGTATCAAACAAGAAAGGATTATATAATCGATAAATTAAAGAAGGAACTAATTATCCTAGATGCTAGAATTAAATTTATTTTAGATATTATTGAGGACAGACTTAAAATCAATAATAGAAAGAAAACAGATATTGAGGATTATTTAGAAAAGAATGAATATCCTAAAAAGAAAAATGATAATGATAGTAAAACAAAAGAATCATATGATTATTTAATTAAAATGCCTATTTGGAATTTAACATATGAGAAAAAAGAAGAACTATTAAAAGAACTAAATAATAAAAAAGATATGCTAACTGCTATTGAAATTAAAACTATTGAGAATATGTGGCTAGATGATTTAGAAGCTTTTGAGAATGAATATAGCAAGTATTTAAAAAATAGAATGAAAGAATTAGAAAATCAAGAAGAAACTAAATCTAAAAAGAAAAAATAGAAAGATAATAAAGATAATTAAATAATAAATATAATAAGAAAATCCACTAAATGGAGTTTCTTATTTTATACAAACTTATACATTTTATCTTATACAAACTTATACATTAACTGATTCATCAAAGTAATTATCAATCACTATCATACTGAATTGCTTTGTTATTCCATCAGATTCATAGTCGGTCATGAGAAAGTTTAAAAATTTCTCGGTTTTTTCCAAAAGATTTGCATTAATATCATATATAAATCCATCCCTAGCAAGAGACTGATTTATATTAGACAAGAATGTGGACATTTGATATGTCACTCAAATAGAAAAAACCCTCATCGCCTCGGTTTTTTCTATTCTTATACATTAAATTATTATTCTTCCTCGCTATCAGAGTTTATAGCGGTTGGTGAATTGTTCTCATCATCAGAGTCTGAATCTGAATCAGACACTTCGACTTTCTGAACCTTCTTTTGTTTCGCAGCCTTCTTGGGGCTTTTCTTTTGCTTCTTTTTCTCGGGTTTCTTGAATTCCTCTTCATCACATGATGAAGTTTCTTCCCACTTTGTTTTTGCTTCATCGAAAGAATCAGTGTCCTTCTTGAATTCCTTCCATTCATCAGCAATGACCTTCATCCTTCCAGTCTTTCCAACTCTATCCTCCTCAGGAAGCTCTTTTTGCTCCTCGCTAAAAGTCCTCAGTCTCTCTCCCAACCAATGATTGTAGAAAGTTGGCTTTCTAGTCCTCTTTGGCTTGTCACCAGCCAATTTGATCTTCTTTGAGCCTTTCACTTTGGTAAGAGAAAGGGTGGAAGTAAACTCATCAATCATATCAGTCACTTCATTGGCATCATCCATCTTTTCTTCCAAGAACACTTTGAGCTTCTTGAGCGTCTCAAGGTTCTCATCGTGAACGAAAGCAGAAATGGTGTTGGTGACCTTTGTAGACATCATGTTTTTGCTGTGCGTTGTATGTATTACAATTGTTATGTTTTTAGACTATCAATACTTTCAAATTTTTATATGTATAAAAAATTGAAAGTAATATATCTACAATTATTCTATCAAACAAACAATCAATAGCACTTAAGAATGGAGAATGCTACTGTTGCACTTAAGTCAGTGCTATGTTATGATGTATCCGAAAAGATCCAAGATATTATCAATAATCAAAGATTGATGGACATACACGCGGAGTATTTTGAGAAACTCTCCGAATTCATTGAGAAAAAGATAGATCTTATCGAAATGGAAATGGAAGAGAATGCTCTGTCAGAGTATGGAATGCTTGATTTGTCAAAAGATCAAGAACAGTGGGAATGGTCCTTCATTCTAGATGATATATACTACAATTCTGGAAATATTGTGAATTCACAATACAGACCTGACCCCAATGTAATGACTTTACTTGATGCTAACCCATCAATTATGGTTATGACAGACCCTATGATGATGTAGATTTGTGAAATAGAAAAAATTTATAAATTACTCTGCGTAATAAATTTTTCTATTAAGTGAGAGACATATAAAAGCAACACAAACAATAACTACAAAGAATGTCAACATTTAATCCTGTTTACTTCGTGGACTATGATGTCATAGACTATGACGAAAGTCTGAGACAAGAAATGATCACATTGATTCTGCTGCGAGAATACGAAAGAAGAGTTGGGCCCAGTAGGCCTCAAATTAGAAAAATTGAGGACATCCCAAAGATGCAAAGAGATTTGATGAGCAAGAATGCCTTGGAAAAATCAAAGAACTTTGGAATTCACAAAGAAATCATTGATTTGGAACAGAAATACAAGCTGAAAGAGCTGAAAGAACTGGTTTCCAAGAATTACATTCTCCCAGAGGATGTGATTGGAAACAAAGGTCACAAACGCACATGGGCTACCGCACTGTATAAATCAACAAAATGGGGGTTTAATACCTTTGTGGTTAACTCACAGAAGAACAAAAGGCATCCCTTATGCGGACAAGTTGATGTTCTCTTGATGATCCAAGACAAACTTTAAAAAACCCAAAAAACCAAAAAAACCAAAAAACCAAAAAACCAAAAAACCAAAAAAAATAAAAAACAAAATTTTTTATTAATTGAAAGACTTCACACTATGGCAATGACACTTATCGAGGGAGCATTCTACTATGCTTTCTTTAAGGTATGGGGTGTTAATATGGAAACCGGAGAAACAAGTCTAGCGTGTACAATTGTAATTATGATATTCTTTTTAAGAATTATCTATGAATTATATAAAAACATATAACAAAAAGAAAAGAAATGTAGAAGAAACACTAGCGACGAGTGTTTTTTCTATGTTTTAATTTTTTATTTATGAAGGTGGTGTTGGCCATGTTACACCTGTTAGTTGTCTATTTTCATCAAAACTTGGTGTTGAATTTGATGGTAAATCACGCAGTGCTTGGCGATATGTTAACCACGCTTGCTTAATTGTATCATTAGCAAATGGAAAATCACTAAGACCATAAATATCAGATTCCTTTAGTTTATTTTTTCTTTCTTCTCTTAATTTATTCATAGGTTCAGCCAATTTTAATTCTTCAATCTTATTATTAACTTCTTCTAATGTAGGAATAGTTGTATTTTCTTCCCATTCAATTTTATTGTAATCATAATTTTCTATACTCAACCAACCGGCATTTAATTCTTTTAATGCTTTAATTAAATAATCTATATTCCGCATTTATTAATAATATTATATTTTATGTTTTAACTTCAATTATCTTTAAATAAGGTCCCATATGTCTATAAATAGTAATATTATCATCTGAGGAAAGTCTAGCAACTCTCACATTAATACTTATTGTCGCTTGATTTGTATTTACATAATGAGCATAAATAGGGAATAAACTGGTACTTCTTGACGCACCACCACCATTACTATTAAAATATTGATTTGTTCCACCTATATAATTATTATTAATATAAAACCTAGAACCATATGAATCAGTTCCCCAACCAGAAAGAAAATATGGAACAAAATATTCTAAAAATATTAGGCTACTAGATGAAACTGGTGTATAACTTATAGCATTTGCAAATATATCCGTCCAAGATGTACCAGAATATATATTATCACTACTACCTAAATTATTACTCTCCTTATAATATATTTTCATATTTAATACTGAACCAGGTTCACTTCCTCTTATGCTTCCAGTAGCAGTTATGCTACCATTAACTTCTAATTTTTCTGTTGGACTGGTTGTTCCAATTCCTACATTACCGGAAGAATCAATAAGCATTTTATTTGAATCGCCAATTTTAAAATTGAGATTTCTTCCAGATGGAGAATTTAAAGATGTGGTTCCATTAGAACTTTGCAACAGTGCATATTGTGGGCTGTCTATATGTGCAAATCCTGCATGATCAACCAAACCTAAATAACCAATAGTAGCACGTCCTAATTTAGCTTTAATATCATTATCGGTATATACTTCTAATTTTTCTGATGGATTAGTAACTCCAATTCCTACATTACCATCTTCATTTATTGTCATAGCAGTTACACAATCTCCATCTTCAGTTGCAGTTTGCTTTGTTTTAAAATGTAATCTACCTTGTGACCATACACCAGTTCTTTCATGAGTTATAGCTGCACCAGGACTTCTTGTTACTTTAGGATAAGTTCCTCCTTGAATATCAAAACATAATCCTGTTTCTGCATTAGTGGCATTATTTCCAACTTTACTCATTATAATACTATAGTTATCAAAATTAGAAGAGTCTGTGGCATCTTTACTTGAGTCAATCTGGATTTGTAATGGTGAAATAGGGTTAGGATAATTTGTATCAAATGTACCAATTCCTATATTACCACTAGAATCTGCAAGTACAACATCTTTATATGTAGAATATGCCTCATCTGAATTAAATAAATTCTGATATATTCTCATTCCTATACCAGTTTTATTTAGCATTAATAAATTTGGACTACCAGCAGTATCATCACTATAAGTTTTAAAATGAATCGCATCGGCATATGGACCAGTATTATTATTATTAAATCTGCCAAAATTAAATTGTACTTTTCCACCACTAAGTTGATTTGGTGTAATTATTCTATTACTCGGATCATCAATTACTGAAAAAATCATAGAACCATTTAATATACCAGTAGATGGATTAAAGGTTAAACTACTACTTCCTTTTAATTGTCTTGAACCAGTTGCTGACGACGTATTATTAGTAAAAGGTATAATAAAGTTTGAGTCAGTTGAATTATCTTGCGTAAGATTAATTGAAGTACTTGTTCCAACTAATGTTGTACAAGTTATATTACCATTCACATGTAATGGAGTACTTGGAGATGTTATACCTATACCTACTTTACCATTTGAATCTGCAAGTACAACATCTTTATATGTTGAGTATACATCAGTGTCACCAAATGTCCCTTGATATATTCGCATATTAATTCCAGTACTTTTATTAAGAACTATTAAGTTCTGTGAACCTCCACTAGTATCAGTATATGTATTTAGATGTATAGCATCAGCAAAAGGACCGGAGGTATTATTATCATTATTAAATGTAGTAAAATTAAATTGTACTTTTCCTCCAGTTAATTCACTTGGTAATATTTGTCGATTATCTACCATATTAACTGTATTAACACTAATATTAGCATTTATATTAGGAACAGTTAAAGTACTGGTTGATGGATTATAATTAAAGGAACTATGTCCTTTTAATGCTCTAGAACCAGATGTACCATCTGTAAAAGGAATTATAAAATTGGTATTAGTAGATGTATCTTCTGTTAAGTTTACAGATGTACTAGTACCACTGCAATTTCCTACTAATGTTGCACAAGTTATATCACCATTAACATGTAATTTTGTATTTGGTGTTTCAGTTCCTATACCAACATTTCCAGTATGTAATATTGTCATATTTCCCATTTGAGAACCTAATAATTGTATATCAGATGAAGAAGATGAATTATGTGTAAAAAAAGATAATTTACCATTTTGTGAAACTATTGCACATCCAGCAACACTATAACCATCTGTATTTAAATTAAATTTACCATCGCTACCTTGTTCATTATCATATGTTGTATCTATTTCTAATCCATGACCAATTATACAAGAATTATAATTAAAACCATGTTTTTTATGAACTTTTTGAATAGTAAAATCTAAATCATTACTTGTATTATTACTTATACGAAACGCATCAAATTTATTGGAAGTATTTGATTGAATATGTAAGGCACTATTAGGTGCAGTGGTTCCTATTCCAACACGTCCATCTGTAGAACTATGTGATACTATTGTTAAAGGAGTATTTGTAAATGATGATGGATTATTAACAGCTAATAATTGCACACTTAATGAAGGTCTAGCATTTGATGAACCAGTAAGAATATCTTTAAAAATTAAACTTCCAGAACATCTTTCTTTTACACCTGCCGTATATGGAAGATCAAATTCAAGTTTTCTAGGTCTTTCATCAGTATCAGTAGAAGCAGAAGAACCATTTAAAGTTGTATCACCAGAACCATTTATAGTTAATCTTTTAGTTGAAGCAGTGCCAAATGATACTGTACCAGATGATTCTTCATTAATAAAATTAAATTCACTACTTCCATCACCTGGATAACCAAAATATGCCTTTCTATTATTAGAATAACCTTGTGGATAAAATTCTATATAGCAATGACCACCATTATTACCTTCTAGTGCGAAAATAGAACCATTTGATTTAATATGAAGTGGTCTTATAGGAGTTGCTGTACCAATACCAACTCTATGATTATCTGAATCTATCTTAAAAGTGGGTCCATCAGCTACTAGATTTCCACTAACTGTTAAAGATGATAAAGTACCAACTGATGTTAAATTTGGCATAGAAGTAATTTCATCATCATCTAATTCTATAGTTATAGTACTTCCACTTCCAGATGCTGTAATACCAGTTGTAAAATTTAAAGTTGTAGCTGCTGTAGTTAATCCATTACCATTATTTTGTATAGTAATATCACTTCCTCCTCCACCTCCACCGCTTACAGTACTATAAGTAATATTTCCATCAGCACCTTTAACAAGAGATTGTCCAGTTGTACCACCAGGTATATTTATTGTACTATTAATAGTAAGTAAATCACTATTATCCTCTCCTATTGATATATTTCCTACTTTATCTAATTTATCATCAAATTTAGAATTATCTGAAAAAGTTTTACACATTTCTTCAATATATACTAAAGATATATCATCATATATAATACTATTATTTTCTTCATTATCTCTGGTAATATAAATCCAATCCCAATATTTCATCATTTTTTTTACCATAGTTTCATCATAAGTATCTTGTGAATGTACAATTCCTATACGAGACCCTCTATTAAAATTTTTTATTAAAGATAAATCATTACCATTATCACTTTCTATTTGATAAAAATCTGGATATGTTATATCCTCATGATCAACAATTTGGTCAAAACAAACATTTGTTATATCTCCACTATGCTCATAAACAGATAAAGGATAAAGAAGTTTATTTATAGCACCAGTATTTACTGTAACTGTTAAAAATCTTTTTAGAACTCTTCTTGATTCACTTTTAATCATTCTATAAATTTGATTATATTGTGATGTAAGCTGTACTTTATTGGATTCATAAAATGTTGGTAATTCATCTAAAAATATCCCTTTTATCTGTGGATAAAACTTAAACCAAACTAACAATTCACTTTTAATAGTATCTATACTTGCATTACCAAAATCTGTTGCTAGATAACCAATAATAGTAATGTTATGATTATTTAATCTTTTTATAAATTTACCATAATTAGGGTCAGGTGATTCTCCTGTTCCTGGACCGCTATCAGGATTTATAATTGCTAATACAGGTATATCTTTATTTCTATCTAAAATATTCATTAAATTATTAAAACCATTTAGAAAATCTGAACCAGAATTCCAATTTGGATATTGATAATATGGTATGTATATACCAGTTTTATTTTGAGGAGGTCTTGATGTTGTTAATAATCCAAAATCTAAATCCATGTAATCATTTATCTCTTTAATATCTCCATCTCCGGTTGCTTTAAAAGTACCAGTAAATAAAGAATTACTATTAACAACAAAAGAATCTTTATTATCATCGCCAATACTTACATCACCAGTAAATGTAGGATTATCTATTGGTGCTTTTAAATTTAAAGCATTTTGTTGGGCAGTTGATACTGGTTTATTTGCATCTGATGTATTATCCACATTACCTAAGCCAAACTCTAAACCATTTCCAGAAGAATTTACTATTACTGATTTACCAGATTGACCAGAATATGATGAAGGTGTAACATCAGTTAAATTTAAAAATGTTGTTGAACCTCCTCCACCACTACTTTCATCCACAAATTCTAATAAATTTTCTTCTATATTTAATTTTAATATTTTACCAGCATTTCCAGAAAAACTTTCAGTATCTTCTAATCCTTCAAATGTAGAAGAACCTCCACCGCCTCCTCCTCTAGATGCTGCTTTCCATTTTAATCCAGTTGCGCTAGAACTATCTGCAGATAAAACAAAATTATTTGTACCAACTGGTAATCTTGTTATAGTATCATTAGCTGTTCCTACTAATATATCTCCTTTAGCATCTATAGTAGTTCTCATTACTGCTCCAGCAGATGTTACATTTGCTGTATCAGTAACATCAGCAGATGCTTCTATTCCACTTAGTTTATTAAGTAAAGCATCAGTTAAACAGTTAGTATTACTATTATTTTCATAAGCAACTTTAATTTCATCTTCTGTTTGGTCTGCTGTTGCGGATGCTTCTATTCCATTTAGTTTAGTTCTTTCATTATCTGTTATAATAGAACCAGACCCAGCTGAAGTTATATCACTTAATGATGTAACACTACTTGTAGTATATACACCATTTGTAACACTTTCAGCATTTCCATTAATATCTCCAATAATAATATTTGAGAATGTTTTAGAACCAATGATTGTTTGATTTCCGGTTATCATAACTCCTCCGGCATTAATTACATTTGCACCTGATACAATAGTTTGTTGTTGAGCAGTTGATGTTGTAAAGGTTCCAGATGAAACATCAAGAGTTTTACCTGAACTAATAGAAGTTGTTGTAGGTAAAGATAATGTTACATTGGCATTTTCAGAACCGGAGTTAGATACACTAATTTCATTAGAAGTTCCAGCGATAGTTGCTATGTAATTCCCAGTAGTATCTGTTCCTAAAGCAACAGAATTATTTTGTATAGTAGTATTAATAGTAACATCTTTTAGATTATTCATAGTAGCAGTACCAGATACATCGCCAGACAAAGTAATTACTGGATTATTTTGATTAAAATTAACAGGGGCATCAAAAAAAGTAGTACTATTTACAAATAATGTATTTTCTTCTGCATCTCCTAATATTAAATTTTTGTTTAAAGAAACATCCACACGATCATCTGAATATCCAGTGCTTATTATAGTATTAAAATCATTACTAAAGTTTAAACCTACGGCATAGTTCTGAACTAAAACATCTGAAGAAAAAATTGATGTGATTGTACCTTGCCCATTATCATAATCTATATTATCGAAAGTTAAATTTCCATTAGTATCACATTTTAAAAATCTGTCAGATGAAGGTGTTGAAACAGGTAAAGTAAAAATATGCTCTTGTGTTAGACTGTCGTGTGGTTTAAATATAGATTTACCATTTGTATTTATACCACTTTTAAATGTTAAATTTTCTACTGTTAATGATGCAGCAATATTACTATCATCTGTTCCGATATTTAAAGATGGAGCTGAACCACTATCCCCTTTGGAAGCTCCAATTGTTAAATTTGGTCCATCGCCATCAGTTACCATAGTAAGAGTATTTGATCCTAAAAATATACCGCTTAAAGGAGATTCTGAACTTCCTAAATTTATTACTCCACCTTGTGGAATAATATCTGTGGATAATAGTAGTTTATTATCCGTAGTTGTTGATAGTAATTCTTGTGATCCATTTTTTATTAATATTTTTTCACATTGAATATTCTTACTATTAATATCACTCATACATCCATGTTCGGACATTTTAATTAATAATGTTATTAAAATATTTAAATATTTTTAAATTAATCAAGTTTTAAATATTTAAAAAATAAAATAATTTATGTATGGTATGCTAAACCTGCCATTCCATTTTTAAATCTTAATAGGTTATAATTTAAACCAAAAATTAATATTTCACTATTATCACTTGGATTGTATAATTTTAATTCTACTTTTTTTAATTCAGAAAAATTACAAATACCGGATGGTTGATGTTTTTCTGGTGTTAAAGCAAATGAATAACAATAAATATGTTTCGTAGGTACTCTTGAATGATGATTTAAAGGTTGTATAGTCCTAAAATATGTAGCTTTTCTTTTATTAAATCTACTATTTCCATTTATAAATAATTCTGCTTCACTAAATGGTTCATGAATCTCTGACCCATATAAATATTCTATGCTCTGTGATGACCTTACTATTTCCGACATATAATTGAAATAATCATTATTTTTATTTAAAGATGATTTATTATTTGAGTAAGCATCTGCATCTGCATTACTTGATATAGTAGACAAATTTAATTCAGTGCTTACATTTTTATTTCTAGTAATCCATATTAACTCTTTTATAGGGTTATTAAAATTAATTTCATTACTATTTTTTAAATCAGAAATTCCACTATACTGTAAAGTATCTATTAAATATTGATGGTCTTTTGTAGAAAAACTTCTTCTTTCTTTTTCATCTAAATATATATAATCTATATATAATTCTGGTCCTTGTGTATATGTTATTGTTCCAACACCAGAATTACCACTTGTATGGTCAGTATTTATTAAAGTATATGGATTTCTAAAAGTAGCATTAATATAAGCCTTATTATTTTGTAATGAAATTAGAGGGAATGCTAATCCAGGATTTCTACAAAACCAGAATTGTAAAGGAACATAACATTTTAATGAATCTGTATTTTCAACTACACTACTATTACTGGATTTAAGATACAATTCTTTTGCAGAATGTTTATTTACCATAATATGCTCTGAATTATTTACATCAGTTAGTTCATTCCAAATATCAAACCATTCAGAATAATGTTTGTCAATTACCTGTGAACCAATATCAAAACTAATTTCTTTGAGAACAGCGTATCCAGTGGCATTCGTCCAATTAATATAAGTTCCACCTGTAATATCATTTCCAGTTTGTTCTCTTTTAATCTCAAATTCTATATGAGCACCTGATACTAAATCTCCGGATCTTTGTATAGTAGCTCTAACAGTGCTTTCTGAATTATTACTAACACTATTATTAAAAATACATGGAACTGATTCCATAGCAAAATTAGTATGTCTAAAATAAACTGCTTTAAAATGTGTTGTTTCAGGATTACCTGTAATATACTTATTTTGCTTACCAGTAACAATCATTTGCATAATTCCACCGCCCATGGTTAAATTTAATTAAATTTAAATATATAAAAATTTTTTAATTAAATTTAAAAATAATAATGAATATTTAGATTTAATTAAATCTAAGAAGTAGGTGCTAGAAATCTTGGTTTATAATCTCTATATAATCTATTTTTTAATGCTAAATAAAAGAAATACAAAAAGATTAGACTTAATAATGTTACCATAATAATTATATTTGACATATTATTATATAGACCATAAATTATAATTACAACTATTAATCCCAAAAGTAAAAGTTTTGCTATTAATCTTTGCTCTATTTCTTGTAATATATCTCTAACTTTCTCAATAGAAAAATTATTAGAACTAACTTCTTTTACATCATTTTTATAAATTTCATTTTGTATTCTTTTATGTTTAATATGTCTATCAAAATAAATTTCAGTATATTTGTATACACAATATAATATGTATAGCACTAATGGTAATAATACATATGTTACTATATAATTATTATTCATTTTGTATTTTATAATGTAGAATATAGCAACTATTACTAAAATATTGAGTAATAAATTAATTAATTTATATAATCTATAATACTTAATTTCACCAATTACATAATTAGTATGGTCAACATCATCAAAGAATATATTTTTTTCATTCACATTATCATAATGCTTCCCACATAATAATCCAAGTTTATTATATTTTAAGAAATTATATTTGGACTTTAAATAATTACAATTACTTTTAAGTTTATCCGTAGTAACTTTATTAGCATCGGTATTATTACATGTATTTTCTACTTCATCATCTGTTAAATAATTACCAGATTTATCTTTAAATTCGCACATTCTACTAGATTCTAAATTATCATCAATAGCACATACATCATATTGAGTATTATCTGTTAGAATAATATTCTTTTCATCATTATATTCCGTTTCCATTATTTTTACTTTTTTATTTAATTCTATTTTGAGTGCTTGTTTATATTTTGTAACATCATAAATTTTACCATTAATACCTATCCAACAATTATCTTTTCTACTATGACTTTTAAGTTCTTTATATGTGGGTTTATAACAAACATCACTTTTACATTGACCTACTCTCAATGGGTCATTTGTTACAAATCTTTTAGAATAATCTTCCATTTATTAATAAAAAATATATTAAAATATAATATATAAAAAAATTGAAATTTATATAAAAATAATTTATTTATATAAATCAAGAGGAATTATAGATAATGCAGATTTTTGTTAAAACTCTAACCGGAAAAACTATTACATTAGAAGTTGAGGCATCTGACTCAATCGACAATGTAAAAGCTAAAATTCAGGATAAAGAAGGTATCCCACCTGACCAACAACGCCTTATTTTCGCTGGCAAACAATTAGAAGATGGGCGAACACTATCTGACTATAATATTCAGAAAGAAAGCACCCTTCATTTAGTCCTTCGTCTTCGTGGTGGTTTTTAAATTATAAAATATGGAATAGGAAATAAGAAATAAAATTAAAAACTTTTTTTATGTTAGAATAGGATGAATTGTAATAATAAAAATAATATTGATACTAATACTACTTTAAATATATTAAAACTTGATAATATTGATAATATTGAGACTTCTCCTTCACCAAAACCATTAACGCCAAAAACATACGAGTATTGTACTAAAAACTTATGTTATGCTCCTAGAATAAAAAAGAAAAAACTAATATTAGATAAAAATGATAAGTATAAAAAATTTATTTTATGTTCCGAAAATTAAAAAATTGAATTTACTTAAAATTTTTTTTATTTAAATTATAAATAAATGTCTTCCTATACTGAATTAATTCAGAATAACAGCGAAGGTATATTTATAATTTCCAAGAATGATTGTTCTTTATGTGAAAAACTAAAAGGGTTATTTGATACTATTGAGGTTGATTATGAAGTATATAAGTATTCAGAAGAGAATGATTTAAGTTTATCATTTAAAACTGATATGAAAATTAAAACAGCTGGTACACAATTTCCATTCTGTTATTTTAATGGGAAATATGTAGGTGGATATAAAGAAATACATCAAAATTTAATGACTGGTAAACTACAAGAACAACTTAGTGAAATAGGAATAGAATATGAAGATGATTTTTAAGAGACTATATATATTATTTAAAAAATAATCTCATTTATTATTATAAACATATGAAAAGTTTATCCAATAAAAATCCAGGACCGGTTATAGAAATACCTGAGACAAGTTTAAGAAAAACAGAAAATAATGATACTCAAAATCAACAAGATGAACAAACTATTACACAATTAGAACTTTACACAACAAAAGAAAGATTTATCAATTTATTTACAATTAATACTGCTAAGAATACTTTTTTATTTTGTGGAGCTTGGGGACTAATTTATTGTTTTTTGATTATGTTATCTTTAATGGGGAATGGATTTAAATTATTAGGAATGAAGGACTCTTCAAAAATGTTTGATATTGTAGATAATCCAATTAGTGCTTTAATGGTAGGAATATTAGTTACAGTTTTAGTTCAGAGTTCATCTACTAGTACGTCTATAATTGTTGGGTTAGTTGGAGCAGATGAATTAAGTGTTAATAATGCGATTCCTATGATAATGGGAGCAAATATTGGCACATCAGTTACAAATACAATTGTTAGTTTAGGAAGTTATAATAATAAAGACAATTATAAAAGAGCATTTGCAGGAGCAACTGTTCATGATCTATTTAACTTTTTAACTGTATTAATTTTATTACCAATTCAGTGGGCATCTAATTTCTTAGGAGTAATTACTTGGGAGTTTTCTAAAAACCAAGTACCTTGTGAAAATGATTGTAAAAAATGGGAAGGGCCTATAAAGAAAATTGTAAAACCAGTTGTTTCTGAAATTTTACAAATTGATAAAAAAGTAAGTAAGTATATTTATCAAGGATATTGCGATGGTTACTGTGATTATGATTGTACCACAGAAGACCAAACATTATTAACAAACCAATTATGTGATAATAATAATTATCAAGATTGCGATGATTTGCCACATTATAAATCTAGTTGGATTTCTAGTGGTCTATTAAAATGTAAAAGATTCCCACAATTTATGAATGTGGATACAACTGGTACAGATACATCAATTGAGTACTATTATGAATGCCCTAGTAATATGGATTGTAGTAACTCTATACAATGGAATTCTACTGTAACTACACTATCTAATAACATTTATGATGTATGTAGTGGTGATTGGAAATCTCTTCCTTGTGATAAACCATTATTAAAAGGCGGTTTACTATATGATTGGGAGATGTCGGATTATGGAGCAGGGGTACTTTCTGTTACTTTCTCTATATTTTCATTATGTATATGTATATATTCACTAATTAAACTACTAAATTATCTTCTAAGAGGTCGTGCTAGAAAATGGTTAGTAAATGCTTTGGCATATAATAAATATTTTTCAATTGTTATTGGAGCATTAGTAACAATACTTGTTCAGTCAAGTAGTATTACTACATCTACATTAGTACCTCTATGTGCTATTAATGTAATCACATTAGAACAAATGTTTCCTCTAACATTAGGTGCTAATATTGGTACTACTGTAACTGGTTTACTAGCAGCAAGTGTTGCTGTTTCTAATCCTGCAGAAGCACTACAAGTTGCTCTAGCACATTTATTATTTAATATTATAGGGATTATGATTTGGTTTCCACATCCAAAAATGAGAAATATACCTCTAACTGGTGCTAAAAAATTAGGAGAATATTGTGATATGAATAGGTTCTTTCCATTTATATATACTGGTACAGTATTCTTTGCTATTCCGGGAATTGCTTATGGTATTACATATGCCGCATCAAATTAATTAAATTATAAATTACAAATTATAAATTATAAATTATAAATTACAAATTATAAATTATAAATTATAAATTACAAATTATAAATTATAAATTATAAATTACAAATTATAAATTATAAATTATAAATTACAAATTATAAATTATA
>Ga0181419_1000100_pt1 | contig 28023 bp, 40 predicted proteins | sample 42SPOviralmetaG_FD_130144 | JGI IMG/M metagenome (GOLD analysis project Ga0181419, IMG submission 130144) | Marine viral communities from the oligotrophic San Pedro Time Series (SPOT) site, San Pedro Channel, CA, USA - 42 SPOT_SRF_2013-04-24 | ecosystem: Environmental > Aquatic > Marine > Strait...
CCTGCGGTCAGTACCGAGAACCGAATGAATCCGGAATAGGTTCCGGTGATGACCGGAGATCCTTTCGATCGAAGCCTCTCGGCGGTTCGTTCGGTGAGATCCGTTTCGTGCCTTTTCAGGATCGAGCCTTCGTGGTTCCCCGGTGACATGAAGAGCCATCGGTCGGCGTATGGTTCGTAGAAGTCGGCGGCCGTCTCGACCAGGGAGTCGAGGTATCGACCTTCTCTCTGCTCCGGTCGGCAGGCATCCGTGGATGCTCGCTTGTCCCACTTGCCTTGCATCGCGCAGTGAAGATCCCCGATATCGAGTATCCCCGCATTCCGCTCGACTGCTTCCTCGAGGTGCAGGAGTTCGAGTCGATGACTGCTGTGAGCGTTGTCGTGGTGGGCATCGGATCGGAGGAGAAAATCTTGCGACCAGTCCGGACCGTCTGCCTCCATGTCGATGCGATAGCAACCTTGTGACGTTCGATCGATCTTCAGGTGGTTCACCGTTTTCCTCCGTTAGTCAATCGGCGCCGGATGCGTTCTCGGCAACTCTTCGAGCCTCCTCGATAGCCTTCTCGGCGATCTCCCTGCCTCTTTCCAGTCCTGCGGTGTAGGAGTCTTCCTTCTCTTTCTGCTCCCTCTTCGCATCTCCAGGGCGACGGAGAAGAGTTCCTCCGAGGAGAGCGAGTCCGGTCGAGAGGAAGGCTCCTCCGGGGATCGTTGCTGCGGCTTCCTGACCGAAGGCGATCCCAGTCTCTCCGAGCGACCGAAGGACTCCGACGATCTCCGCTCCCTTGTCGATCTCCTTCGAGAACCTCTTCGACTCCCGGTCGACGTACGCGATCCAGTCTTCCCACGCGTCGGTCGCCTCCGAGAACGAGACTGTGTCGTCGGTCCCTACTGCCTCCGCAACTCCCTGCGGAACGTCGACGCGTACGAAGTCCTCGACCTGACAGGCTCCGAGAGCAGTGCAGAGAAGCAGGACGCAGACCGCTCCGAGGATCAGACTTGTCGCCTTCGGGTTCTTTCCGATTCGTTGCTTGAGGTCGTTCACCGGATGGTCTCCAGGTTGGCGAGTCGTGTTCGGAGGTCGTCGAGTTGGCGATCCTGCGATCGGTTCGTCGTCTGTGTCTCGATCGATGTCCGAACGAGATCCGAGGCGATGTTCCGTAGTTCCTCGATCTCGCTGGAGTTGACGGAGAGCCGTTCGTCTTTCCTCCCGAGCGAGAGCGTGATCCCTGCGACGGCAGCGAAGAGGGTCAGGAGTTGGAGGAACTGAATCGCGACGGTGAGGGTGGCTCGATTGTCAGTCGTCATGGAGGAATCGCCGGAGTTCGGTTCGTAGGTCACGCCGAAGGCTCTCGGTGAGCGCCTCGATTTTCTCTCGCCTTCGAGGAGTAGCATCGAAAGAGAGGAGCAGTTCCCGAGCGATCTCCTCGAGATCGTCTCCCTCGGAAAGCCTTCGAAGAATCGGGCGTAGCGACGGATGGACTCGGTCGAAGAGATCCTCGAGACCGACCAGGGTGGCCGGATCGAACTCCTTCGGACCGGAGGGAGCGACCGTCTTTACTACGGGTATCCATCCGTTCGGAGTCTTCCTCTTCCCTTCGTTCTTCAGGAGTCGATATTGCACGAACCCGAAGAGGTAGCGCGACAGGTAGGTGGTCACGGTTCCCTTCTTCGGGTCGTACTTTGTCCGGAGAACTCTTTCCGCCTCGATCAGGGAGACCGAGACGATCTCGTCGAACTCGAATCCTTCGAGACGTTTCGTTCGCTTCCAGTTTTCGACGAGGGTAAAGACGAACCCAATGTGGTCACCGACGTCTCGAGAGACGCGACGACCTGCTCGGCGAATCGGGGGAGATCGTCGAGAGGGACGACGACTAGCCATCGACCGCCATCCTCTCGCATAGCCAGCAGGGGAACGTCGCCCGGCTTCGCATCCCGCTCTGCCTGATCCATGAATCGGACCGCTCCGATTCTCGCATACCTTTTCACCTCCCAGTGAACACCGGGGATAGATGAGGAGACGTCGGAGGTTCCCTCCGTTCCAGCGTACTGCTGCGTACGCCTTGCATCAAGTCCGAGAGACCGGAGAGCCTTCGCGAACTCTCGCTCTCCCCTCTTCCCCTTCTCCCTGCTTGATCTACCCATCGCTGGCGTCCTTCCCGAAAACCTGTCGCCATCCGAGGGGCGAGATACCGGAGATCAGGAATTCCCTTGCGTCTGGACTGCCTGCGATACTCGGGAAAGACTCGGCGATCTTCTTCTCGGAGTCTGGATCGAACCTTTCGAGTTCCGAGGTCTCGACCAGGACGCTCCAGAGTTGACCGAGTACGACGCAGGCTCCCCACAAACGAGTCTGCGTTCCGTCTCCCTCCTTGATGCCTCGCATATGGCCGCCTCGCAAGCCTCCGACGGCCGCAGTGAAATTATCTTCCATCGTCCTGCCTTTCTGGTTCGAGTCCGAGATACCTTCTCAGACTGCGAATGTGAATGTAGGTCTTTCGACCGATCTTCCGGATCACGACTCGGTCCCTGCCGTCTTCCAGCACCCAGTTCCAGAAAGAGCCGGACGTCCGGACTCCTAGCAATTCGGAGGCGTAGCACTGGAGTCTGGATTTCGGGATCCAGTCTCCCGGATCTCGAATGGTCTCGTCTCGATAATTGAACTGCCTCACGGAGTCATCTCCGAAAGTCGCTGGTCTGCAGCGAGCAGGAATCCGAGATAGACCCGCGACCAGGAAGACGGATCCGACGACTTCCCGACGAAGGTTCGGATCTTCCGACCGACCTCCTCCTGCGCATTCGCAAGCCGATCGCTAGACCAGAGGCGAACCGCTGCGAGTCCTTCCTCGAACTCGTTCTCGATCTCCCTCTTCGTGTGATCTGCTTCCGATCGAAGGGAGAGTCGTTCGATCTCTGCGACCTCCCGATTCCATCCCTGCCGATATCGATCGGCGATATCGATGAAGTTCGGTTCCTTCCATCGTGCCGAGCGGTTCGCGTCGATGATTGCTTCTCGCAGACACCGCTGGTTCACGCGGTCGCCTCCGGTCACGCCGTGAGGCTTGTCGAACGACCTCCACCATACCTCCTTCGCCTGCTCGTCTGTAGGCGTCCAGGACGGCCACAGGTTGCGCAGTAGTTTCCAGTTCTCCGCCCAGTCATGGAGAGCGGAGTCGTCGGATCTCTTCTTCGATTCCATCGTCGTGTTCCTTTCGTATGTCGAGAGGCTCGTCGTCGTCGAGCCATCGTTCCTGACTGAAGTAGGTCGAGCCGAGAGGTACGAACTTCAGTTCGACTTTGCGGCTCTTCAGTTCTGATCGGTATCGGTTCGCGTCCTTCTTCGTTCCTGCTCGGATCCTTGTGATCGCCTCCTCCCTCGTCATGCCTTCGGAGACGAGTCTGCGGATCGAGTTCTCGATCGATGCTAGAGCCTTCGTCTTCGCCGTCTTCCTTCCGGGGATCCAGAGTTCCCATATCGACAAAACTGGATCTGGCTGCAGCGTTACGGAGGAGGGAGAGGAGGAGGTGGGGGAAGGGGAGGAGGAAGGGGAGGAGGAAGAGGAAGAGGAGTAGGAGAGAGGCTCGGCGCTCGGCGAGCGCTCGTCCTCCCCGGATCCTCCTTCCTGACTACGGGAGCCGTGGTCGTCATGGTAGGAGACGAGCGCGGGAGGGTTCGTCCATGGAGGGGCGACGAGCGCTGCGCTCGCGTATAGAGGGGAGAACTCCCCTCCCTTCCTTCGAAGACTGGTCAGGACGTACCGAGGAGCGTGCTCCGGCCAGTCGTGAACGAGCAGACGAGCCGGAGGAGAGACCTCGTCGAGCAGCCGACACCGAACAAAGGACGCGACGAGGCACGAGGCATCTCCCGGCCATTCGAGGGCGACGGCGATCATCTCGTCTTCGTGTCTGCCGACCTCCCCGGTCTGCGCATGCTTTGCCGCAAACCGCCAGAGCAGTCCGCATAGACCGACGGCATGCGGCCACGGTACTTCCAGGATGGCGGCTAGGCGTCGGATCTTCGGGGAGGTGAATGCACCGTCAAGCATGGCGACCCTCCCGGAGAGCCTCGAAGAGAACTCGGAACGCCTTCTCGGCTTGTGCCGGTACTACGGCGTTCCCGAGGGCGCGAAGTCTGTCCAGCCGATCTCGAATCCCATGAAAGTCTCCACCCACGCGGGGTTCAAGGGTCCGAGGAGGTTCCCAGTCGAACGGAGGCTCTCCGGCTCGGGCGGGCCAGCGGTCCGACCTTGCGAAGAGTCGACCGTCGAACTCTCGGAACTCGAAGCCGTCCTCGGAGGGACCAGGGGCGCAACACTCCTCCCCGAATCCGTCTGCGTCGACGTAGGGAAGGAAGCAGGGACAGAACCCGGTGCCGTCCTCCCGGTCTCCTTCGAGTTCATCCGCGAAGAGTACGCACCGCCATCTGCCTCTGCGTAGACGGCACGGGGGAGTTGATCCATCCTCCCGCCCTTCCGACCGTCTCGATCTCTCGACATCCCCGGCGTGTCCTTCCAGTCTCTCGAAGCCGCCGTCGGCCACGCCCATGATGAAGACCCGTTCCCTCCGGTGCGGCGCTCCGACTTCCTCCGCCGAGAACAATCCGAACGCGCTGTCGAAGCCGCATCCCTGAAGGTCGGAAAGGACTTGATCGAGTCCCAGCGACATGTGTCCGGCGACGTTCTCGAAGAAGACTCCACCAGGTCGAAGAGTCCGGACGAGTTCGAGGATCGCGGGCCAGATATGACGAGGATCCGCCTCGCCGAGTCGTCGACCGATTGCCGAGAAGGGTTGGCACGGGTATCCGCCGACGATCCAGTCGACGTCCGGAAGTTGCTCGACGGGTAGGTCTCGGACATCTCCGAGCCAGATAGGAGCCTCGTCCAGTTGAGCGTTGCGCATCGCCTTGACCAGGCACGCGACGGCGAACGCTTCCCTCTCCACCATGCACACCGTTCGAGGATTTCCCCCGACGCTACGAAGTCCATCGGAGAACCCGAGGTCGAGTCCGCCGATCCCGCTACAGACGGAGAGAATTTGTTCGTGATCCACATTCGAATCCTTTCGTGTTGCCTCTCGAAACGACGCCGAGGATCCGAAGATCCCCGACGCCGTGAGAGAGAGAGAAGTGCCTAGAGAACGAGACGCCAGACCTGCGCGGAACGTCCTGACCGCGTCGGTCGCTTGTCTCCGGTCGCCTCGACGATACCGTCCTTTACCAGTCCGCGACGGGTCGCCGATACGGTCTGGTGCCTCATGCCTAGACGGATCTCGAGTTCATCATCCGTCAAGTCGCCAGATCGGAGAGATTCAGCAATCAGGAGACGGATCCGAGAGAGTTCCGGCTTGATCGATTCCCATGCGGCACGGGAGGTTCTCCGGCTCTCGGTTTCTTTCCAGAGGTGTTCCATCGGTTCCCCTTCAGAACGGGATATCGTCGTCCGCGACCGGAACGTGTCCACGGCTCCCCTGCTGGTCCGACCGCGTCGAGGCTTCCCTCTGCCGCTTCAGGAATTCCAGGTCCGCAGGGTCGACGTCGTCCACTCCCTTGTAGTTTCCCACGGTGACCTTGACGTAGACGTCGCGCCAGTCCATCGGGTTGAAGATCGAACCGCCGTCCGGACCCTTCGTCCGGTACTGCTCTAGAGCCTGCGCCCCGATCGCCTCTGCGAGTTTCCGGTACTGCCAGAGGTTGCCTTTGCTCTTCGTTCCATCGTTGCGCGTCTCAGGACCACGGAGCCAGAGAGAGATTCCGCAGGCGTTTCCTTCGGCATCGTCTCCACTGAAGTCGACGACGTCTCGAATCCCGTTCTTCGTTTCCACGTCCTGCTTCCATGCGATGATCCGCATGTGGTAGGTGCCAGGTCCGGCAGCGGGGTAGTCGATCATCGGTCCGGTCTCTTCTTCGATAGGGATTCTCACGATTCGTTTCCTTTCAGCAGGTTGGAGATCGAGGAGGCGACGACGTAGACGCGGCCTGCGATCTTGCGGGATTCCAGAATGTCACGCTTGCACCAGTCTCGAACGGTTTCTAGGGAGGGAGAGAGTCCGCCACCGGTTGCTCCATGGAGTTCGGTAGGGACTTTGGCGATAGGGATCAGGCGTTCGTGAGCCACTCGATTGCTCCTTCTACCTCTTCCGAGGTGAGTTCGTTGAGAGTTCCGACCTTCTTTTTCTTGCAGATCCGACCGAGGAGATCCGGTCCGTCGTCGCGTTCGTCAATCAACGCCATGAGCGCGAGCAGACTTTGCGAAGCGGGTACGGCGTTCTTCTCCAGGGCGGACCGTCCATAGGCTTCGGCGATCGCGTCGTAGGAGAAGGGGAACTCCTTGTCCGATGGCAGGTCGAGGATCCTCGACTTGTGTACGAATCCGAATCGGTCGACGCCAACTCGGCGAACCTCGACGACGAGGTCGACGGCATGGTCGACCTTCTTCGGTCCGTCCGCGATCATCCGCCCGGTCATCTCTCCCTGCGACCACTCGTTCTTCTGAAAGCAGGTCAACACGACGTTCATGTCGAGCGACGAGAGCAGAGTCGCGAGCCTCTTCCAGTCTCGATTCGCTTCGGAGAAGTGCGCCGAGAACTGCGTGCCGACCTTCTTCGAGTAGTGGTCGGCGAGATCGTCATACAGGACGGTCAGGGGATCGATCACAAGGGTCTGGTAGGGATGATCCTCGACGACCAGGGCACGCACCTGATCGTAGACGTAGTCGAAAGACGTCGTCTGCAGGATCGCTCCTCCTCGTTCCTTGATGGCGTCGACGTACTGATCCTGTTCCGCCCCTCGCTCGGTATCGATCACCGCAGGCTTCGGGAACTGGATCGCCGCAGTCGTCTTCCCGACTCCAGCAGCGCCGAAAAGCAGGCACTTGAGGCGCTTGTCGACCTTCTCGGGTTGTTTGAAATTCAGTGGCATGGTGTTGGATTTCCTTTCGGGAAAATGGTGGTGAGTAGATCAGCAGTCGGAGGACGCGACGTCCTCCTCGTCGAGGAATCGGAGGTCGTCGGCTCGGTCGTACCCGCATCCGGTTCGGCACCAGACGTAGAACTCGTCGGCGACCAGCAGCAGATACTCGCCATGGTTCGCAAGCCTCTTCGCAAGGTCGTCGGACACGATCCAGTGTTGGCAGACCTCGACGTCTTCGGGGAGACCTTCCATCGGCCAATCGTTGTAGACCGAGTCGAGGTTCTTGTCGCATCCGACGATGACGCGGTCAGGTCGATACCGACCGTTTCCGCCGAAGTCAGGATGAATGGACGCGGTCTGCACAACGCTGTCGGAGTTCGATACCGCCTGAATCAGATGCGATACCTCGATGAAGACCTCGCGCTCGTTGAAGACGTCGGAGAGCAATCGGGGAGCCTTGTTCACGGGTTTTCCTTTCGGTCGCTTGCGACCAGGGTGCTACCAGGTAGCACGATGAATCATGCGTAGATCGCTGCACGGCGCAGTTCGATCTGTCGGTCGAGGTTCCGGACGGCATCGAGCCTCGCTAGCAGGTTGCAGCCGTTCGGAACGCCTCTGCTTCGGATTCGCTTCAGTGCGAGGATGGTCCTCGATCGGGCGCGATGGAGGTCGCCGAGTTCTCGGAGAGCAGTTTTTCGGTCGAAGGTCATGAGGTTGCGTCCTCGATAAACAGTTCGCAGTGAGCCATCCACGTAAAGGTTGTGACCGTTCCAGCGGGGCGACAAAGCATCGGCTCGATGATCCGCACGGATGCCGTTGCGTACGTCTTTCCGAACCGGATCGAGGTCACGGCATCGGTCAGAACTTCGGCGGTCTGCTCTCCCTTCGAATGGCAGAGAATGTGGCCGGTTCGCAGTCCTTGAGCCTGAAGCGTTGTCGGTTGCTTTGCCGTTCGGTTCATCGCGTCCGCCCTTCGTTCGTTGCCGTCTCCTTCGCCCTGCTCCACGGTATTCATACAACCACGGCAGCACAGGTCGAGTCCGAATCCGGGAGTCTCGAACCATGTCGAGTAGGAAGAGCAGCAGTCAGTAAGTCGGACGCCGTTAGCGTCGTAGTTCTTCGGATCGTTCATCGGGTCGCCTCCTTCTTCGTCGCCATGTCGAGGGGTAGTTCGACTCCTTCGGAGACCATGAACTCCGCGAGGAGCGGTTCGAGTTCCGAGAGGTCGTCGGAGGTGTATTCGGAATTCCCAAGGATCAGGAAGTACCGATGACCCTCTCCGCAGCCGCAGTCCTCAATGTGGTAGAAACAGTCGAGGTCGAGGTCTGGCATCCCGTACGCGGTTCGCTTGCAGTCTTCAGGGATCGGCGAGTAGACGATCGCGCGGATGGTCGTATCGGTCTCCCCTCCCTCTCTCGGGTACTGCACTGCTGGCGTTTTGTAGAGTTCGGATCGGTTCCCGAGAGTCGTCAACACGAGATCCCACGTTCTGGTTTCGTCGTAGGAGAGAGCCTCTCCGACTCTCGAAAGGATCTGGTCTTTCTGCTCGTCGGTCGGAGCGGGGGAGCAGTTCCAGACGATGTCAAACGGATCATCGTCGAAGTGGAAGAGCCATCCGACGGACTCGAGACCTTCGACGAGTTCGTCGATCTGCCTCTCTTCTCGGATCGGACGGAGGAGAAAGCCGGGAGTCTCGAGGGTCTCGGCTTCGTCGGTCTGGTTCTGGTTGCTCATTCGATCGGTCCTTTCGTTCGAATTTTCTGCCGGAGGGGAAGTCCCTGCGACCCGTTGAATATACAGGATCGGCATGCGTCGTGGGGTAACGTAGGAGAAAACCGTGGAGAATGGCAGAAAACTTTCGGCGACCAGGTAGCGACCAGGGCGTCCGCGTGGGCGTTCTCAGGGTCGGGAGGACCGATCTTCCTCCCGATCTCCTGCAACGCCGCAGGAGCGATCCTCGTTCCTCCTGTAGAACGCTGGCGGATCTGTCGATACAGTCATCGGATCGAGGAACGTCCTCGACTCAAACTCGCACGAAAGGAAACCCGTGACCGAAGACTTCGAAGACGACGTCGACCCCGCCGCATACCGATCCGAGCCGGATCCGGATCACCAGCGAGATACCATGGTCGACAATTTCGACGAGGCGCAGGAGAAGGTCGCAGACTCGTTCGCCGTCGTCGTCCGATCCCTCGGAGAGTTGTTCCGCCTCTATCGAGAATGTGCCGGAGACCCGCTCTCCTATCGACGGTGGGACATCGTCGAGAAAGAGATCGTGAAGCAGTTCCGGAAGACTCGCGAAGAGATGCTGACCAGCGGTATTGGTCTGGTCGACCAGCCGCTCGTCGCCCGTACCTTTCGGCATGGCGACAAGCAGATACTCGACTCGATCATCCGCCTCGCTGGATCGATGCACATCGACGTCGCATCACTCGACACCGACTCGGAGTAGACTAGGCGTATCCGTTCGCCTTTCGTTCGTCGCCCCCGCCTTCTCTCTCGAGTTGGCGGGGGCGGTTTTCTTCTCTCCCCTCCGGAAAAGCGTTGGCGACATCTGCGAACGGACGTCGAGGCGGACGCTCTCCAGTCAGGAACGTATAAAACGAGCCGATGCCGCGTCGAAGTTGGATCAGGACTTCGCCTTGAGGAGAGAAGACGCCAGCGATGGCGATGTCACGATCGATCTCCTCGATCTGGTCGACCAGGACGCCCGCAGAAATCTGCTCGACCTCCGAGTCTCCCGGCGAATCGATGTCCGGCACGGCACGCTGGTAGGGATTGCGTCCGGTCTCCCAGTATTCGATCGCCTTCTCGTTTCCGAGACGTCGTCCGAGGATTGCTTTGCGATCCGTCATGAGACGAGAGAGTCCGCGACGTTCTCCCCGCCTGCTACGTTCGCAGGCAGTGCCAGTCCGCGACCCTCCATGTCGAAGAATCGATCGAACTCGAGAGCAATCGCCCCGGTGTTGGCGTTGGCAGTCGTGCGCGTGAACTCGTCGCCGACCCTGAAGGCAGTCGACCCCGGAATGATCTGCACCGCAGGAGATCCCGGACCGAGTCGACGCATCTCTGCGACCGTCACGTCATCGATGAAGACCTGCGAAGTGTTGGCAAGGTTGGACGTCGTCTCCACGACGATGCGACTTCCCTTCGGTATGTTCGTCGGACTGAATCCGGTATTCGCATGGACCACGTACGACGTCGTCACGTCTCCGCTCGTCACCGACTCCGACATCTCTCGAGTCGCGACGGATTCGTTGAGTCGGTTTCCCGACGCATCCTCGACTGCGACTCGGATCGTTGCCGTCGGAGCAGCCGTCGCGTATTTGATGGCGAAAGAAATCGAGTACGGGCGATCCGGATTGATCTGTCCCATAGTCTCCGTGGTGTTGCGAAGTCGTTGATATAGGCGGATGGTCGTCGATCCGTCTCCGACCAGGCGGAGCGCGTTCGAGCCGTTGTGTCCGGAACCGGCGGCGAAGATATGGGTGCCTGCGATACCCGACTCGATCGTCCATCGGTTCGGAGCGTTCGAAGTGAAGTCCTCAAAGTCTCCATTCGAGGTGACGTTCTCTGTCGGTCCTCTCCCTCCGTCTCTCTGCGACGAGACGGCGGTGACGGTTGCTCGAGTACCCGATCCGGTCGGCCAGTCCTCGTCAAACTGCGTCACCTTCCTTTGACCGAACACGGTGAACTGCTCTCCCTGCTCGTCGATGATCCTCGACGTCGCGTCCCTTTGGCATCGAGCCGTGAGCGTCTCGTCCTTTACGTTCTGGAGTTGGAGATTTCCAGGACGGTTCCCGTATCTGTCGACGATCGGAGCGACGACCGAGACGAGGAAAGTTCCGTTTCCTACGTTCGATCCTCCTGCCGCGACCGATCCGATCGTGATCGAGTTGCCGTCGACCGTCTTCGAATCTGCGACCATCTGTCGGATGAGTTCTCGAAGAGCGCCTTCGAGCGTCTTGTCGACGAGCGTGAAGTCCGCATCCGCCATGTCGATCAGGGTCTTCACGGCTGCCGCCTGAAGATCCTGCGAAGTTGCGGTCGCTTGAACCTTGCGGCTTTCCAGGTTGCGAGCGACCACGGCGATCTTCTCGGCGTCGGCTCCTGTGAACTCTCCCGAGGTATCCGTGTACTGCGCGTCGAGGGTTGCTTGATAGGTTCGAACGACTTCGGCGTGCTTCATGAGCCGACCGAGCCTTCCGAAAATTGTGTTGTATACGATCGCCATGGATTAGTCCTTCGAGGGATACTGTCGATTCATCCTGTTTCGCCGTTCTTCGCAGCCGCATTTTCCTCGGGTGACCTTCTTCACGACTCGATCGATCCCGAGAGTCTTCGCGACAGTATGAACGTGGTCGCCGAGACCTCGGGCGGGTCCGTCATACTTCGAACAATTCGAGCAGTCCGCAGCCGTCGGTATACCCTCGACGACCTTCAGTCCGCAACCTCTCTCCGCATCGAAGTAGATGCACGCTAGTTCTCGATCTGCCACGATGTGACTCCTGCGTTGATCTCGTAGACGTCCGACGATGTCGTGCCGGTGACGGTCGCTCCAGGCCCACCGAACCCGCAGCAACTCGGGAGGAAACCGCAATAGGTCGGCGGGTCTGGCGGGTCGTTTTCTTCGTACTGAAACGGGAGCGCCGTATAGATCGGAGAACTCGAGTCGAAGCAGTCAGGAGGGAAACCGATATAGTTCTGCACGCCCTTCCAGATCCTCTCGCCTTGTTCGTAGACGTCGCACTCTTCCAACTCGTAGACCTCGGTGATATTCGATACCGCCTGCGACGAGCAGCCCACGACGCCATACAATCCGGTGACCTCTTCCGGACCGTTTCCATAGAAATCGTTTTGGCTGCTGAAGAAGTCGCATCCGATATATGTCTGCGCAACGACGTTCACCGGGAACGGACAGACCGGGAAAATCTGGACTTCCAGGATGCGGTAATGCTTCGACGGATCCGGCTCGAAGTCCGGAATGGTGACGCGGATGCCTTCGAGGATTCGTTCGTCGAAGTAGATCACTCCACCGATTGGCGAGATGATATAGGTCCGCGCATCGATCCCCGGTCTTTCGTTCGGGTACGCAGGGTCCGGAGAGTTCGAGTCGATGGTCCGTTGCGTACCTCCGAGGTAGTGGGCGAAGTCGTACGCGTAGCAGACTCCTCCATCGCATCCGGTTCGGTCCTTGTTGAGGCGATGATAGGTGTTGCGCCATATCTCTGAAACGTCGAGCGTCGTCGGATGCTCGGCGTCTGCCGTCTGCGAATTATGCACGAACGCCTGTCCGACCGACTGCGTGTTTTCGCACTTGAGCCAGAACGTGGTCTCGATATAGTTCGTCCGCAGGTCGCCGCTCGCAGTGATGCGAGGCATGTCGGAGATGATGCACGTTCCCGGTCCTTCGCAGGTCTCGTTGTAGACCTGACTCGATCGCCTCCCCTGATAGAAGACCGAAAGGCGCAGCCAGTCGGTTGCGGTATCGCATTCGCAGGTCGGCGGTTCTTCCCCGCAGCAGCACACCGCAGCGTATTCGCCCACGACTAGGCTCCTCTCGCATTCAGGTATGAGGCGTAGTCGAGGACGTAGATCGAGAACGCAACCGCTGCAGCAGCCGAAGCGCCTGCGAAGATTGCGTCACCAGGGGAGAGGAAGACAGGCGTATCGATGATGGTCGTGACGTTCGCTCGGATTATCGAGTCGTGAAAGAGGCAGTGATCGTCGGACGCAGACTCGTCGGCCGGTACGTGTTGAATCTCAAAGGTTCGATTCGAGGATGAGGTATTGCAGACGACGATCGCAGTCACGACCGACTCGCGATCTGCTCGGAATATCTCCTCGAGGGATGCGGCGAGTCGACCTTTGGTGTATCGGTTCGATGGCATGGGCGATCACTTGCATTCAAAGTCGAGGCGAGGAAGGGTTCCGAGATACGCTTTGGAAGCCGTTGCGAAGGTCGGCGTGATGATCGTTCCCGATTCGAGCGTGTGATATTCGTAGGTCGCGCCCGTGTTGCTGATCGGTTCATTCAGTACGTTCACGGAGAAGTCGAAGAGTTCCGCTTCGCCGACTTCCTCCCAGCCGTCACCGATGGAGCGGAACGCCTTGCCTGAATACTTTACCGCCATGACGCTGGTTTCCTTCGCCAGTTGGACCGATTGCGTCGATCCGCCACCGCTGACCATGAAGAGCGAAGGCTTTGCGTCGGACTCCAGGGGAACGAGGACGTATCGCGTTGCCTTGTCGACCCTGCGGATGGCGAAGCAGATCGCGAGTCCTTCTTCGAATCCGGTTTCGAACGAGTCGAGCAGCACCGCATAGTCGTCGACGTCGTCTTCCTTGTCTTCCGGAGGTTGACCGCCTGACCGGAACGAGACGTCGAACGCTTCGAGGATGCCTTCGAAGTCCTCGTCGTCTTCTGTCTTCGGTCGGTCGTCGGTATCGATCACAACTTCGTTCCACGAGTACCGAGCCTCGCTTCCTTCCAGTCTCTTCGCCTTGACGGGAAAGACGAGAGATCGGATCTCGAATGGTCTATCGCCTTCGATTGACGCGCTCTCGACCAGTGGTCGCAGTGCATCAAGTCGGCGCATGATCTCGTTGAGATCCTCGAAGCCGAGTCGACCGAGGGAGCCTTGATAGAACCGAGGAAGATCGCTCACGGGGAGAGGATCCGATATTGCACATTCACGTCTGCCGTGTTGGCTCGACCGAACGGGGCGGCCGTTCCGATCCTGCCGACGGCATACTCTCCGGCGAGCAGTTTGAGGAACGGATAAAACGTCGAGGAGACCTGAAAGCCGATCTCCACGAAGTTCGTCTCGTCAAGGTTGCGGAAGAAGAAGACTCCTCCGGATGAGACGTCGGTGACTCCGAAGGCTTCTCCCTGCGCTGCCGTTCCAGAATGTGAGATCGCCTGCACTCCTCCGTCTCCCTTGACGTCGGCCAGGTCGATCGAGAGTCGACCAGGGGAGAACGACTCCGCAAAGTTCGTCGCGTTTACCGTGAGACTCGCGTTCAGTGTGATCTCGTCCGCCATGTCAGAAATTCTCGCTTAGGTTGTTGAAGTCGTCCGTGTCTTTGAACGGTTGTATGTGATACACCTTCTCGGCGTGTCCGTCCGCATCGGGGATCGGTCTTCCATCCTGATCCACCACCGGCTGCTGCTGGAGATGGAAATCCTCGTCCTGCACGAACGAATGCGAAACGACGAAAACTTCGAGACCAGTTCTTCGGACCGATGCTCCTCGATAGAGGACGCTACCAGCCACGGCGCCTTCGAACGGTTTCGAGTTTCGCTTGAACCGGAAAGTGCCATAGGTTCCGAACGCTGGCACGTTGACGGTTTCCGTGAAGGTCAACTCCTGAATGCGGCGGACGATCGATGTCGGATTCCCTCCGGCGTCGACCTTCGTTCCTCCGATGTCCTGCTCCGGGTCGCTTCCGTTGTTATCAGGGTTGCCGCCTTCGGGGATCGTTGCTCCCTCTCGGAACGCAAGGACGAACTCGGCTCGGATCTCCGAGGAAAGTTCGGTATATCCCACCTCGTTCGGAAGTTCCTCGATCGGGAACGCTGGCGCGCTATCGTATGACGCGGTCACCATCTCATACTGCCAGTCGATTTTCCACAGGTCGGAGTGGCCGGATACCTTCGTGACCGTGAAGTCTTTGGCGACCAGTCCCTTGAACTCCGGGTGTCCGGAACCCTTCGCAGGTACCAGGAGACCGGCGACGTCGGTCGTTCTTCCGAACGCATCAAAGACGGATTTCACCGTCGAGTATCCGGACGCGACATAGGATCGGGAACCCGTACCCCGCCCACCGCTGGAGTTGATCGAGCGACTCTCGAGTTGTTCGATCCATTCAGGCAAAACCGATCCTCCCTAGTGCTGCGGTGTTCTGCACTATCGTCGCAAGGAAGTCCCGCGATTCCTCGCTCAACTTGTTGAGGATCTTAGAATTATCGAGTTGCGCTTTCACGCCGGTCGTAAATGATCCGCCAGCGGTTCCGAAGGATCCGGTCATGCCTTGCACCGATGACTCTGCGGACGCGGTTTCCTCCTTGATCTTCTTTTCGATCTCTGCCATTTTTTCGGCGGCTGCTGCTTCGGCTGCTGCGAGTTCTTCCTGCCTTGCCTTCTCCTCTTCGGCAACCTTCTTCGCTGCTTCTTTTCTTGCCTGCTCCGCCTTTGCTATTCCGCTCATCTGTGCAGCGAGCCGCAACGCCTCGTCTTCCATCTGCTGCTTGAAGGCTTCTCGGTCTGCTACCTCCTGCGCGTCGGCTGCTGCTTCGATTGCCTGTAGTTTCAACTCCTCCGCCTCGTCGTGCGCCTCCTTCGTTGCGGTCAGTTGCTTTTCTAGGATCTCTAGGTCGCGTTCCATCGCCGCGGTTGCTTCGTTTCGTTCCGCGTACCGAGCGTCTCGCAGTTCTCCGAAGAGTTCGAGTTCCCGTTCTGATCCTAGATTCTGCTCCTCGATGGCAGTTCGTCTTGCAAGGTAGTCCGCCTCGATTGCCTCGATTCGTTCTTTTCTTTCCTTGCGGATGAGTTCGCTTTTCTTGGCGTAGACCTCGACGGCGATCTCGAGTTCTCCCTTTCCGTCTAACTTGCCGAGCGTTTCCAGGTCGGCGATCTGCTCGCTCAGAATTCCCATCGCAGTGGATAGATCCTTTGCCGCGTTTTCCAGGAGGACGAGGGACTCTCGCTGGTCTCGAGCCTCCTGCGATGCGTATTCCAACGCTTCGCCGAACTGATAGAACTTCGAGATGAGACCGCCGACGATCGGAAGACCTTCGAGGGAGGCTCGGACCTTCTCAGAGTCGCCAGAGAAAAGGGACATCGCAGCACCGGCCAGACCGACACCGATTTCCAGGGCGCCGATACTTGCGATGACGGCAGCGCCTGCGACGGCGATCTTCCCGAGTCCTGACTTTCCAGACGTTCCGGCTTTGTCCAGTCCCTTCGACGTTTTGTCCGCTCCGGCTTGCGCTTTCTTGAACGCCGCATCGAGTTCCTCCGTCCTCGCGGTCATCTCCACTTCGAGGTTGAAATCTGCCATTCACAAATTCCTCATTTGAGACTCGACGAATGAGCGGTGGTCGTGACCCGACGAACTAGCGGCGGACGTTCCGGACTGCCTTCGATAATGCTCGATCACTTGCCTCCCGAATTCGTCGAAGTCGTCGACCGGGAGATCGAGAGGATTCCCGAGACCGGGGAGAGCGTGAGCAATATGTGCCGACTCTCCGTGCCAGTCCCGCCCCTCGGCTATCCGTTTCCCTCGGCTCCCCGATCGGATCCGGTCTTCGGCGTCAGATCGTCGAGGTCGTACCCGAGAGACCAGAGAGCCGCCCGCGATGCCTCTTCCGGATTCATGGACTCGACCAGTGCCTCGCCGCCTTCGATTGCGAGTCCGACGATCGTTCTGCACCACCGAATCGAGAAGGGAAGACGCATCAACGCCATGATGCTCTCGGCGGCCTGTCGAGCCTCTCTCAGGCGTTCCAGCCGTTCGGAGGGTTCGATCCCTGCTTCCTCCATGTCTGCGACGAGAGACGCCCTCTCGGACTTCCAGTGGATCGCCTGTAGTTCGATGATCTGATTCACGGTGAGGCGGGGGATCGAGACTCTCCCCGACGGACCCTCGTAGACGTATGGCGTCACGGTTGCTCTCCTATTTCTGGACAACGCCGAAGGGCGTCGACTGGAGTTCCCGGTGTACCGCCGACGCCTCGACCCTGTCAAGGATCGAGGAGTCGAAGACACCGGCGTGACGCTTCGCACGGGCGACTGCTTCCTCCTCGTCGAGCCGACCAGGGGAGACGCAAACGACCCGCTCCGATCCGTCGAGGAAGACAAGTCGAACACGCCAGATCCTACGAGTCGGAGAGATGATCCCGTTCGCTGCGAGGCTTTGCGGAGTTGCGATCACGATTCATCCCACGCGACATCCGGACCGTTCGCGTCGTCCATCTCGAAGTTGAATGTCACCGTCTGCGCGCCGTCCTGCGTAACTGCCAACGCAACGGAGTTCACGACTGCGCTGAACCCGAGCGTACAGTCCGCGGTGCCTGCGAACTTCAGAACGATCGCGACGGTCTCGGCTCCAGTTCCGGATACGCCTTCTCCGGTGATACCGAGAGGGGAAGCGTTCGCCTCGTCCTTGATCGGAGTACCGCCGGCGGATCCGGTGATGTCGAGAACTCCGGAGGCTCGCCGCCTCTGTCCGGTATCTCCGAAGCCGGTGACGACCTGCGTCGTGCGAGTGAGAGTCGTCGAAAACGTGTTCAACTTGGCGGCGTAGCCATCGGGGAAGGTAGCGGATCCGTCGGATCCTATGAGCATGGTCACGGTCGGTCTCCAGTCAGATGGTCGAGGAGTCGTTCCCCTCGACTAGGAAAGTGGAATCAACTCGAAGGAACTCGCCTTCGATCTGCGGTACGCCTCGAGATACGCATCGAACGTATGCTCGGTCGAGGTCTCCGGTTGCGACGAGGTTCTGATCGTGCAGCAGTTCGAAGACCTTCTCCTCGATCACACCGACCGAGTCGATGCCCGCTTCAGTCTTCGCAAAGATCGTCACGTCGAAGGTTGCCTCGGTTCTCTGATTCCCGTCGAAAAATCCTTCGGTGCTTGTCGACGCGATATCGAAAACGATCAGGGGAAGAGCCGACGACGCAGGAGCCTCGAGAGCATGGATCCGAGAGCCGACGGCGTCTTTCACCGGGTTCGATGAACCGCCGTCGGTCGTTGCGACCAGGCGAGCGTAGAAGGCTCGGAGCATGCGAACGCTCACTTAGGTTCTCCGATCTCTGCCGCAATCCTCGCCCGGACCTTCGGACCGAGGGTCTTCGTGAGTTTGCGGATGAACGGAGTCGCCGAGGCGATTCCCTTCTTCATGAATGGTCGGCGAGAGATCGTGAGGTCTTCGCTTCCGAACTCCAGCACCCTCGCATAGACCACATTCGTTCCCGCAGCGACTCGGAACGTCCGCCCCTGCTTCTTCGCTGCTCGAGTTCGAAACGATCTCCGGAGAGTTCCCGTTCGGACTCCGGGAGGTTGACCAGGGCGTGACGCCGGGGGCGACTTCTTCTTGAAGACTGAAGAGATGCCGATCGACTTCGTGCCGGTCGATGCTCCGACCATAGCCTCCGCCGACGTGTTGAGAATCTTGGCGACCTCCTGCTCGAGGATTGCCGTGAGTTTCTTGGCGTCGAGGTTGTGCCGAGCGTCGAACTCGATCGTGTTCTTCTTCTGACTCATCCGAAAACCTCCGTCGCTTCGACGATCGTGTACGCCAGAGAGTCGCCGGTCGATCTCTCGTCCGGAGTTCGAACGCTGGAGACGCTCCAGGTTCGAGAGTCGTATGCGATCCGGTCCTTGATGCCGATCGACGAAACGCCCTCGATATAGATCGTCGCCGTCGGGGCGTACCTTTCGCCGCCGCCTTCGATTGCCTCTCCTCCTGCTCGGACCTGCACGAACGCTGTCGAGTTCGTAGCGCTCGACCATGCTTCGATGATGCCTCCCGAAGAGTCGGTCGAGCCGGATCCCTTCGTCTGTATCGAGATCGTCTGCCCGTGGTTGGCGATCATACTTGCAATACTCACCGAATCCTCCGGTACGCATCCAACTTCGCCGCCCTCGACGCGACGAGATCCGCGACGTTTGCGCGACTGTAGTTGTAGTCGCCGAGAGACTCCGACGCCATGGTCCGGTCGGACAGTCGTTCTCGATAGAGTTCCGCAGCAATCTCCACCGCGACCTGCTCGAGGTCGGGAGGAACCGTCTCGTATCCGCTCGTGTACTCGACGAAGACAGGGAAGAACCCGCGAGGGAATCGGTTCGGCGAGGCATCGTCCGAACGGATACCGGGGAAGCGGTCGACCGTGAGGTGGACTTGTCCTCGATCGAATTCGACTTCGTATTCGGAGACGTTGTCTCGAGGGAACCGAACGTGACAGGGTGCGTCCTTGACTCCCCTTCCTCCGAATCGATACAGGCTTTTCGTGTAGGCGTTCTCGACCAGGGTGGCAGACCATCCGGACACGCCGGAATTGATCTGCGTGACCAGTTGCGAAGTCGTCGGGTACGACGATGCCGTGAGAGTGTCGTGAGTCTTCGAGCCGGAGGCGTTGACCTTATACAGGCGGAGCCTCTCTCCGTCGAAGTTGACCGTCGCAAGAACGTCCGTCGATGCCGTGTCACTCGTAACGGTGAACGAATCCTGACGACCGAATGCGACCGTCTCGATCGAAGTCACCGGAGGATTGTCGACGACGAAGGACTGCGAACCTCGAGGCATGACCCACTCATAGTGCGTGCGAGTTTTCAGCAGACGGTCGCAATACGATTCGATGATCGACGTCGAACGATCGATCGAAGATTCCAGGACGGCGTTATGCGTATCCGCAGTGATGCCGATCCATGCCTTGAGGTTCGCCAGAGATGTCAGGGCGTAGGTGCCGACCGCCATATCGAACTCCGGTCAGACGATGACGACATGACCGATATCGGCTGCGGACATCGCCATCGAATCGTTGGTGAGGAGGGAAGGCTCGCCCGGTTCGAATCCGATTGCGAGGCAGTACGTCCGATCGCCGGTTCCTTCGGTTGTAATTTCCGGGCGAATGAATCGCTTGCGGTCTACCAGGTCGACCAGAAACACGAAGAGATGGTCGTCGTCGCCAGTCGTTGCGAGCGGGCAGGAGTTCCCCTCGACGTCGACCGCATCCGTGCCGTATACGGTGCCGGGGATATTTGTGAAACCGCTTACGCTGTCCGACTCGGTGAGCCGAAAGTCCGACATGGCGTCGGCGTTGTTGTTGCCGACGATGATCGCGAGAGTTTGAAAGCCTCTCGTATCGATCGGTTCGCAACTTTGATCGGCAGCGCCGGGAACCGGATCGAGTACCTGCTGAAACTTGAGCGTTTGAGAATGCCGCATGTGGTCCTGCCTCGAAGGATGAGGAGCCGCCGCCTTTCGACGACGACTCCTCCGAAAGGAAAGTTCGGTCAGATGACGATCGCCTTCGCAAGTCCGGTCAACGGAGTCACGAAGTCGGCGTTCAACTTCCCAGCCGCTTCGCCCTTCCGCGACATGATGGCGATCGCCGAGCAGGTCGACGCAGCCGATGCCGCAAGCGTTGCGTTGAGGCGGAGAAACCGCTTGCGACCTACGCAGTTGACGTGGTAGACCAGGGCGTCGCCGTCGTCCATGTTTGCGAGAGCAGTTGCCGAGCCTTCGACGTCAACGCAGGCAGCGTTGGCGATCGTTGCCTCTGCGATGGCATCCGTAACCGAGCCGGAAGCGTCGCCCTCGGTCAGGCTACAAAGGACGAGCGGTCCCTGCACGTCGTTCAGTCCCATGGAGACGATCACGGTGCAGTAGTCGAAGCCGAGGGTATCGATCTCGACGGCATGCGCTGTGTCGGCCGCGTACGCATCCGGCTGGAAGAGGGAAAGGATCTTCGTGTTCTGTGCATGAATCATGTGTAGTTTCTTTCGAATGCGGGGAGACCGACCGAAGCCGATCTCCCCACTCGTTCAAAGGGTCAGGAGAGGAGCGACACGATCGGTCCGGCGTTGTCTCCATCGCCAGCGTCGTGGACATTGATGTCGAATCGCTCGGTACCACGGATGGCGAGTTCGTCCTGCTCGAACGCGTTGAGCGCTGAATCGGAAACTTGCACCGTAGTCGACCGACGATCTCCGAACGAAGCAGCCAGGGAGAGGTCGCCGAAGAGCGCTTCCACCTGTCCGTTCGTATAGGTCGACGGCATGACCTGCACGAACTCGACCGGGTATCCCATGATGGTGGGCTGGCCACCGTTCCGGATCTCGGTCGCGTTCGCACCACCGGATGAGATCATCAAGTCTTCGAAGTTCGCGTGGAACACGGTCTTGTGCATGTAGAACTTGGTGCTGGGCGTATGGGCGTACGCAGGCAACTTCGACATGAAGGACGTGAGGTCGGCAGCGCTCAAGGCACCGAACGCTCCGGAATCCGAATCGGTCGTACCGGCAGCGCCGACGGAACTCGAGACGCCCACGATTCCGCCATAGGTCGAGGTGCCATCCCCGATGAATCCGCACTGGTCTTCCAACTTGGCGAAGGCGTAGGCGATTTCTCCTGCGACGTCGTCGGCCAGGTTGACGAAGGCATCCTCGGCGAGTTCGTTCGAGACGGTCGTGAGCACGGCGACCTTCTTGGCGACCATGGTCACCTGCTCGAAGGTCTGCGTGGACTCGGCTGCGGCCGAAGCCTCTCCGACGAAGGAAGCGGTCAGGGTTGCAGACCGACGAGGGATGCGAAGGGTATCGCTAGCCATCGGACGGACTCGAGCATTGCGACGGAATACGCCGTGCTGCTCTCGCAGGGAGATCAGTTCGGTCTCGAACTCATCCGGGACCAGGAAGCCACCGGCGGAGTTGACGCCTTCGGTGTGCGCCTTGACTTCGATTCCGTGACGGTCGCAATAGTTGAGGCTCTTTCGAATGCCTCGTCCCGCCATGAGCCAGTGACCGAACCGCAGAGCCTTCTCGACTGCTTCGCCGTTGTGGTCGTCTCGGAAGTTCTTCAGACGAGAGAACGGACGAGGCTTTGCGATCGAAGGTCGAGCCATCCGAGCAGCCGTTGCGACTGCCTTCTTGCGAGTCTCGATCCGGATCGACTTCGGGGCGACGTTCTTCTCGTCGTCGTCGTCTTCCGCCTTGTCTTCCTTCTCGTCGTCGTCGGCCGCCTTCTCTTCCTCTTCCTCTTCCGCCTTCGGCATGAGCACGATTTCGACGTCATCGGCGGACAGGGGCGTACCGTCTTCCTTCGTCACGGCGACCTTCTCGAGATAGAGAGCCTTTGCCTTGATGAAGCCTTCCTCGCCGACCTGATCGGCGAGGTTCTGGAGATCCTTTTCGACCTCGTTGAGAGTCACGATTCGCATTGGCGAATCCTTTCTGATTAGGTGATGTGTGAATCCGTCTCGATGTCCGTCCGCACTCGGCTCGGTCCTTGCGACCATCCGTCCGACTTCAGGATCTCGACGCTAGTAGTCTCGAAAGTCTGCCGTGCTTCGGCACGATGATCTCGATCACGTTCCTCTCGTAGAAGTCTGGATCGATCCATCGGACGACGTCTCCAGAGTTCACGATCCCCTTCCGTACCGCAGAGACGAGAGCAGTTCCGTTCGCAGGAAGAGGAGCGATCGAGACCTCTAGGAGTTTCCATTTCGAGAAGACCTGTCGGACGTCGTCGCCGTAGTCCTCCCGATCCTTCGTCGATGCCTTCCGGACTCCTCCCGGCATCGGAACGAATCCGACCGAGATTCCCTTCACGATTCCCTGCTCGACAAGGGACTCCACGAATTCAGGAAAGTACGGACCCTCGAACCCTTCCGGGCGTTGCGCGAACTCGATCGTCGCGTCGATCTTCCCCTTCGACCTACGCAGGTCTGCGATCTTGCCGACCGGCTGCGCATAATCGTGGTTATAGAACACCACCGGATTCTTCTCGAACTCGCTTGCGTTCATGCCGTCGGAGATCAGCACCTCGCCGTCTCGGTCGATGGTCTCCGTGGTGATCGTTGCCTCGATCGATGGACCGTTCTTCTCGACGGTTGCCGCCAGAGTTTTGCTGCGTGTCTCGTTGCTCATCACAATTCCAGGACCGGCACGAAGTCGCACCGGCAGTTCGGGTGAACGATGCCTTGCGAAGTCTTCCCCGGCTTGAATGAACCGCCGTCGGTTCCCCGGATGACCTGACCCGCCTTCACCATCGGCTCATCGATGCCGATGGCGGTTCCCTCTGCTCCGTACTTCTTGTCTACTGCCTTGCAGAATTCGCACGCTCCAGGGGCGACCAGGAACTTTTTCTGCTGGACCCCGCCGGTCTCTTTCCAGACGTCGATCTGACCTTCGTGGTACGCGTTGGCCGATTCAGTTCTTGCGATCGTCTCGGCTCTCTTCCGCGTCACTCCTAGACTGCTCTCGAGTCGATTGATCTCGGCACCGAGATCGAACGCCTCGTCTTCCGGTATGTCCTTGAGGAAGTTCGTGACCGTATCGACGACGACCGACTCCGCCATCGCTGCGGCTCTCTTTGCGAGCATGGCGTCGAGACGCTTCGACGTTCCGGGAGCCGAGATCAGTTCTCGCCCTGCCTGCTCCAGTATCTCGTTCAGACGAGCAGCGCCGGTGGATCCTCCTCCGATTGCAGCACGTTCGTACTCTCTAATCAATCCCGCCATGAAAGTCTTGCGACCTTCGGCGAGTCCTTCGAGGATCGCCCGGATCTCTCCGTCGCGATCGAACGCCTTCTTGCGTTGTCCCTTCAGGCTCTTCTCGATCTCTTCCCTGACTGCGTCGAGCATTTTCTCCGAGAGGGAAGCAATCGCCATCGCAGGAGTCTTCCTCTCCCCGCTCCGGATATCGTCGTCGGCGTCCGGCTTCCCGTCCTTCGACTTCGGTCGCAGTCGGTCGTAGTCGTCGAGCAGACCTTCGATCGAGAGTCGATACCACTTCGTTTCCTCCGGCCAGTGGTACGCCTTCGGGTCTCCGATTGACTTTGTCTCGCAGCAGGAGCAGGACTTCGACTCCTTCTCCTTCTCCGCATACTTCGGATGGTCCTTCGGCAGCAGGTCATTGTCGCCCACATACTTCGCATTCTCCGGTCGACCGTTCCGGACCAGATACAGGAAGGCGTTCACTCTTCCCATGCTCCACTGCTGCCGAGTCATACCAGGGCGATGCGACGACGAGAACGCTCCGGCTCCTCGACGGAACACCGCCTTGAGCATGCCGAGGTTGACTTTCTTTCCCTTCTTGTCTCCGTGTTCCTCGTTGTGTTCGTCGACCTTGTTGCGGAGACCCTTTTCGGTCTCGTCGCTGATCTCGATACCGCCTCGAGTTCCCGACGCCGACCCTTCTGGATTCTCGTCGGATCCCTCGATCCTCTCGCTCGGCTTTGCAGGAGTCGAGGGATCGTCCTTCGCCTTCTCTCTCGCCCTCTCGATCTCCTCGAGTTTTCGAGCCGACCAGGCGACACCGGCTTCGTCTGGATTCGCGGGGTCTCCTCCCCACAGGAGCCACGCGACAACGCCTGCGGACGGGTACTCTTCGTGGTTCGGCTTTGCTGCTGGAGCGTCCAGGTCGACGCGATGCCTCGAGAAAAAGTTCGCCATTCTCCCGACCGTCTCCGGGGAGAGGTTCTCTCGATTCTTTATATCTCGAGCACGGGCGACGCCTACCTCGGTCCCGCCTCGTCCGTATTCTTCTCGCAGGCGGAGACCTCGTTCGGCAAGCGCTGCCATCCCTTCCGTAGGTTGCAGGTCGACATCGGCGATCGCCTTGTCTGCTACGAGGTCGAGATCCTCGTCGTCTCGATGCCTCTCGCCGGTGATCGTCGAGTAGTCCTCCATGCGTTCGCAAGGCATGAACCGCGTCTGTCCGTCGACTTCGTGCGTATGGGATCCCGAGCAGCCGATCGCAGTCGCAACCGCCTCCGCCTCTTCCTTCGTGTCGTACAGGTCGTCGGACCTTCGCACTACGACGTTCTTTCCGCCTCTCTTCTTTGCCAGTCGATCGGCATCCTTTCGAGAGAGTCCGAGACTCTGTAGATCCTTCACGGTCTCGAGATGGTCGCCGGTCTCGACGATCAACCTTTCGAGAGCCTTCGTGGATTCCAGGAGGGACGCGGCTTCGCGGATCGGGTCAGGCTCCGGACTGCTGATCTCGATATCCGAATCGATGTCGGCTCCGAGTCCTCCGGCGAGAGGGTCCATACCTCCGAGCGGTTGACCGTTGACGAGCAGGCGATCCGCCATGTCCTCTTCGACCGGCTCCCGCCCCTCTTCCATCCTTGCCTCGTTCGGAGTCCGCCAGCCGCCAGCCACGGCGGTCTGACGCTCGGAGAGTTCGAAAGCCTTGTCCGACGGCACGGGATTATCGTACGCCAGACAGTGCGTATCCTCGAGACCGAAGAGCGGTAGGAGCGACTGATTCAGTTCCTCCTCGTCCATGCGACAGAGAGGAAGGATCGTCCCTTCCCTCCATTGAGCGAAGCCGGTCGAGGCGGACGCGAGGTTCGGATCGTTAGCCTTGAGCATGGTCACCGGCACGCCGAACACTGCTGCGATCTCCTCGACGATCTCCTCTCGACCGGCGAGATCCTTCGGCGGGAAGTTGAGCGGTGTGAATTGCACGTCGCCGGTGACGGTGATGAAGGATCCATCCTTCCGAGTTCCCCGCAGTCGGTTCTCCACCTGCTGCTGGAATCGATCCAACTGATCGCCGCTCGAGTTCCCCTTCACAACCACTGCGTAGTCTGGTCGAGCGGAGTTCTCGAACGTCGATAGATCCATCTCGTGCAGCGCTTGGTTCGCCTGAATCGATCCGAACGCTGCTTCGACCTTTCCTAGACCGTAAAAGAGATTCGCCGGATTCGGTCGACGGAAGTGGATCACCTCGTCGGTCTCGAACACCTGCTTTTTCTGCGCATCGATCCCGTACAAATATCCCGCGATGAACTCCTCTTCGTCGGGAATCACCTCGACGTACTGCGGAGCCAGCGGCCACAGTTCTCCAGGTAGACCGGAAGCCTCGTCGACGACCGGGTGGAGATATGCGTTGCCGGTCAGTTCGCCATAGAGGATTCGCAGGACTGTCAAGTCGAAGCCGTTGAGGAACGGATTCGCAGTCGAGAGAAGATCGGTGACCGGATGAGATCCGACGACCTCCTCCATCTCGTTTCCATAGTTGACCGCCTTGCGAATGACGGTCGAGGACGGTCGGACGTCGTTCGTCTGATCTCCGAGGAGGTACGCTTTTCGATGCCGAGGGATTGACCGAGTCCGGCTCGACGTCTCATCCTTCTTCGCATAGAGACGGAGAGGGAGGGACGCGACTGCGTTGGCGTTGATCGTCGAGGCAGCGTAGACCCACGATCGGAACGCCCGGATACCTCGATCCTGCGAGAACGGAGCACGGGCGGCTCCGTGCTGTCCAGTTGCTACGACGTTCACGCTCGAGGCGAGATACTTGTCGGGCGTCGTCTGCTGCTTTTGGAGCAATCCGAAGAGGTCGGAAATCGGCATAGGTCAGAGGATCCGGAAGTCGAAGTCGGTCCGGGAGTTCACATCCAGGCAACGAACGGCGAGTGCCAGGGCGCAGACGCCATCGTCGTGCATGCCGGACGGCGCTTCGTATCGAACGCCGGTCCGCGTGTAGGTATATTCGAATGTGTCGCACTCGACACGTAGCCATCCGTCGGGAATCGTGACGCGTCTGGTCTGAAATCCCGAGGCGAGTCCCTCCATCAGTTGCTGTTTTGAGGTCGCCGAGAACTTGAATCCCTCGACCCTCGGTCGCTTCCTTTGCAAGGACTCAACAATCGGGTCGCCTACTCCGGTCGAATCGATCAGGGTCGGCACGTCGTCCGTCATCGCTTCGATTCGCCTCGAGGTCTCCGACCACGGACCCTGCCACCTCTCGAGACGAGCGACCCTCCCGTCCTTGTCGAGACCGCAAACGACCGTCCAGTCGACCGACTTTGCGAGGTCGATCCCATAGGCGACCACCGGATCGGTCGACATCTCCCCAACGCAAGCCGAGATCGAGTCGAGTCCGAACGGGTTCCCTCCGTCATCCGCGGGGATCCCTAGAAACTCCTGCTCAAAGACCATCGCCGGTAGTTCCTGCCTAGCCGACTCGATCTCCTCGGGAGATATCGTCGGATTCGAGGTCGTCGGAAGCCTCCACGACTTCCATCCTCCTTCGCCGATCTGTCCCTTTTCGAAGCAGCGATGAAAGAACGATCGCCCCTTCGGAGTTCCGAGGAACCACGCATCGCCCCGACGATCGGCCAGGGTGGCCCGCAGCGTTTCCTGCCACGCAGGTCCGAGGTCTCGAACGATCCCCGCTTCATCGATCACGATCCGGTCGTACCGCCGACCGCGACCGGCATCGACCGAGTCGAGCGACCAGAAATCTATAGACCCTCCGGTGACCAGTTCGAACCGACGCTCGACCTTGTCGGCTCGGAGGATTGCAGGGGCGAGAGCCTTCTCGATTGCTCTCCACGGATCTGCCAGGTAGCGGTAGGTCGGAGCGAACCACCCGACCTCGGCTCCGTCGACTGCTCGGTCGATTGCTAGTTGTATCCCGAGATGCGTCTTTCCGAATCGACGTCCGCACTCCAACACGTTGAACCGAGCCGCAGCCCGCAGCACGAGGAGTTGACCTTCGTGCAAGGCGTCCTCGATCGGTTCGATCTGAAGGATCACGGAGCAGTCCGAGGCTTGCGAACTGATTGTCGGATGATCTTCGGGGCGGTCGCGTTCCAGTTGATCGAGTGGTGAATGCGAAGCCGAGGAGACCGAGGGTCGGAGAGCGTCGAGACCTTGACGGCGGACGGAGCATAGAGAACCGAATAGAAGGTCTTCAGGTAGGTACCACCCTCGACGTATACGTCGGTCATGCCTGCCGCATTCGACTGCGTTACGAGTTGACGGATCTGCGCATTCTCGATCGTGAAGAAGAGTTCCCCTCTCCGTCCATCGGTCACGTAGGTATTCACGTCCTCGTTGATGCGACCGAAGAAGTCGAGCGGCCGTTCGACGTCGAGCACGAACGTGTTCATCGCCTTCCGCTTGAGTCCGAATTTCTTCTTTTGCCCGCCGATGTGATCGCCGCCTTGACTGATTGCGACCGTCCGGCTTGGCGTCGTCGAGAGGAATTCGACCATGGACTCGAGAAGGAGATCCATCGTCCGCCGGATTCCATACGAGCCATATTCGAGGGACCGCGAGTATCGATAGTAGAATCCGGTGTAGTCGTCGTCCAGTTGGATGAAGTAACGGAAGCCGAGTTCTTTCACGACTGCTCTCGACGCGTTCCTCGCGTAGACGATCACGCCCCGCTTGTTCTGAAAGTTGTCGCCGGTATCGAACGTCGGCTCGATCTCCTTCTTCGAGAAGACGACGACCTCTCCCGGATATCGCTTGTGGTACTCGTCGACCGTTTCGTCTTCGTCGTCGACCAGGATGCGGATCGGTCCTGTATAGCCAGCCGCTCGCATCGCCTTGTAGGTCTCGACTCGGTCAGGTCGGCCGTGACTAAGGATCAA
>Ga0181419_1000101_pt1 | contig 28009 bp, 5 predicted proteins | sample 42SPOviralmetaG_FD_130144 | JGI IMG/M metagenome (GOLD analysis project Ga0181419, IMG submission 130144) | Marine viral communities from the oligotrophic San Pedro Time Series (SPOT) site, San Pedro Channel, CA, USA - 42 SPOT_SRF_2013-04-24 | ecosystem: Environmental > Aquatic > Marine > Strait...
TTCAAAGTATCACCAGCGATGGTGAGTTAGTTATCAATGTTGGTCTATCCTCTATCAGTCACACTTATGGTGGCGGTGGTAAGGTTAGATATGGACAGAGTTCTGGTAACAACTTACAACATATCACTGGTCCTGGTGTTCTAGACGCAACAATCGCTGCTGTAGATTTCGAAAAGCAGGCAGCAATCAACATCCTAAACAACAGACCTTGGGGTTCATTCGTTCCTGAAGAGACTGCTGTTGTGGAGGCGTTCGCCTATGATAACAAAACTGGTTTTGGAACAGTAACCGCTAGAGGAATTAATGTCAACACTGGTGATACCATCAGAATGAGTGACATTCAGTTTGTTTGTTCTGAAGAATACGCAGGTGTAACTACTACCTTCTTCCCTGATAACACCAGACCAGAGGGTCAGTACTTTAGAGTAGAAAGAAGAATTGATATTGATAAGTTTGAAGTTAATATTGGTGTATCCACTATTAGACACATCTTCAACTACAGTACAGGTGGTAACGTATATCGTTACAGACAGTCTATCCTAGATGTTAACTATGATAGGTCTAGTGGTATCACCAGTATCCGAGCAACCAAGCACGGATATAAGGCGAAAGATATTGTAGAACTAGGTGATATCGAGTTCGATTGTCCCGTATTCAAACCTCAATATGATATTGAGAACTTTGTTTATGATAACTCAACTGGTCTATCCACAGTTACTACTACTGTAGATAACACCATCAAGGTAGGTGACAATGTAAAACTAGCAGACATCAAACTAGAGTGTCCTCCATATGGTAATGAGAGAGTTATTAACAACTTTATCTATGATAACCAAACTGGTCTATCTACCATATCACTAACAGCAGCACATGGACTTAACCTAAGACCTAGACCTTCTGTTTCTATCTCTACCGCCGCCTATGATAACCAGACAGGTATCCTAACCGTTACCACTACAGCTGATATCAACTTCACTGATAGAAGTGGTCAGGGTGTTCAACTCAGTGGTCTAAGTTTCTCCTGTGACTCCGCTGGTTTCCCAGGAACTCTAATATATCCTGAAGAGAATCTAGTTTATGATATCCTAGAGATTCAGTCTCCTAGCAAGTTTAAGATCAATGTTGGTCTTTCCACTATCGCTCACGCATATGAGAGTGGTGGAGCTGCCACTAAGGTTGATAGGTTTGATGTGAAACTTCAGGGTATCAAGTTTGATTGTCCCGCCTATGGAAACACAATTGATGTTACTAACTTCCTCTATGATAATAGAAGTGGCAACTCACTAGTTACTGTAGATAGTCCACACAAACTATCTGTTGGTGATGATATCAAACTAGCAGACCTCAAGTTCCAGTGTGCTCCATATGGTAATGATTACAATGTCCTAAACGCAGATTACGACAACACAACTGGTATTATTACAGTAACCACTAACAGAAACATCAACAGTGTTGGTGTTGGTGATACTATCAGACTCGCCAGACTACAGTTTGATTGTGTGGATAGTGGTAGAGAATACAATATCACAAACGTATTCTTCAATACTGGTAACAGATCAGTAATTCTCACCATCCCACAACTACCTGTAGGTCTAAACCCAGGTGATGACATTAAACTAAGTAATATGTCATACATCGAAGGTGGTAGTGGTAATGTTGTTGAGTATCCTGATGGAAGAGATTCAAGTCTAAACATCTTCCGTATCAATGATGTTCAGCCCAACGCAATCCTTCCTGGTTACTATGATGTAACCACAGCGTTCCCCAACGTGAAAGATCCTTTCGCGATCTTCAACAACAAAGGTGACCTAACCACTGGTATTACTACTAACATCTTCCCAGAAAATGTGGGAGCTGAAGGTGGTTTCTATGAGGTTATTCGCCTAAGACAAGATAACCAGTTTGAAATTCAGGTTGGAACTTCCACCATCACTCACAACTGGGTAAGACAAGGACAGATGTTCACTGGTGTAACCACTAACTTCTTCCCTGGTAACCTACAGAACTCACCTAGAGGAAATATCTTTGAGATTGTGGAAGTACCCACACCAACACAGGTAAGAATCAATGTAGGTGTATCTTCTATCTCTCATAGTTATGATAGTGGTGGTCAGATGTTTGTTGGTATTACTACTAACATCTTCCCTGATGGAACCAGAGGTAACCTATTCCCAGTTGTTGGAGTAGCAAATACTCTCACCCTAAGAATCGACGCTGGTGTATCCAGTATCCCTCACAACTATGTTTCTGGTGGAGAACTATTCGTAGGTATTACAACTAATATCTTCCCTGGTAACTCACAGAACTCACCAAGAGGTAGTATCTTCAAGGTTCTATCTAAGGATAATGAGTGTGGTTCTGATAGATTCACTATCAATGTTGGTGTATCTTCTATCACTCACAAGTATGTTGATGGTGGAACAGTTACCACTGGTGTTACAACTAACAAGTTCCCCGATGGAACACACGGATTCAAGTTCCCTATCATCGATGTTCTAGATGATAACTACTTCACAGTAAATGTTGGTACCTCTACCATCACTCACAACTATATCTCTGGTGGTTTCACTAGAAGAGTTGAGATTCCTATATCCAACTTTGTTTATGACAGAGTATCTGGTCTATCCACAGTTGGTATCCAGAGTCACAGAATGAATATTGGTGACCTAGTGAAACTTCGCGATGTGAAGTTCAACTGTGACCCATATGGTGGAGAGAAGAATATCTCTGGTGTTGTTTATGATAACACCACTGGTAGGATGACAGTCAACACAGATGGTTTCCATAGTCTAAACATCAACGATGTTGTGAAACTCTCCAATATCCAGATGGATTGTTTACCATATGGTAACGAGAGAACTATCACCTCTGCTACCTACAACAGAAACAATGGAAAACTAAATGTTCAGGTATCTGAACCACACAACCTCAAGATTAGTGAGAATGTGAAACTCAAAGGTTTAGAGTTCTCTTGTTCCTCAGAACACGCAGGTGTAACAACAACAATCTTCCCAGATTCAACAGCACCTTCTCTAAATATCTACCCTATCGAGAGTATCACCAACTCCACAACCTTCACGGTTAATGTTGGAACATCTACTATCTCTCACAACTATGTTTCTGGTGGTTCCGCTTTCGTGGGTATCACTACTAACATCTTCCCAGGTGATAGCCAGAACTCCCCCAGAGGGTCTTTCCTCAGTGTGGTAGACACACCAGCGTCAGACGCCTTTGTGGTGAATGTAGGGGTTTCTACTATCTCTCACGGGTATGTTAGAGGTGGATTGGTTCAGACAGGTATTACAACTGATGTATTCCCTGATGGAACACAGAGTGACTTCTTTAAAATTGAAGAAGTTCCTTCTAATGACACAGTTGTTATCAACGCAGGTATCTCTTCTATCATTCACAGATACAACTCTGGTGGTTTCGCATCCAAATACGCAACCTACCAGTCTAACAACTCACAACTACTAGATACTTCAGTTATTAGAGTCAGTGGTGATTGTCAGGCGGTTGGTGAGAGAGTTGAGGAACTAGCAGGTATCGTTACCTCTATTATCAAGAACGGTCCATCAATCGCTCCTGGTGGTTCTCCAGTGGATGTGGTAAGTGCCTCTTACAACCAGTCTGGTGGAACACTATCAGTAACAGTCAAACAGGCAATCGACCTCGCACCAACTAACATAGTTAGAATTGAAGGTCTTATCTTTGAGTGTGAGTCCTCTGGTGTAACAAACACTCGTGTTTACCCTGATAACAAGGTATTCAACTATGAGGTTCAATCAGTTCAGTCTCCAACAACCTTCACTATTAACGTAGGATCGAAGGCAGATATCCCACACAGATATGTGAATGGTGGAGTTGTTAGACCTGGTAACAAGTTTGATGTATCAAACGCAACCTACAATACTGAAAATGGTATTGTGAGAATAACAACTACTGAAGACAACTATCTTGTTCTCGGTAGAGGAGTCAATCTACAGGGTCTGAAGTTCTCCTGTACTTCTGGTGGTCCTAACAACAAACCTGGAACACTAACCTTCCCCGACAAAACACCAACCAACGTAATCGCCGCCGCATATGATAATGTAACTGGCGTATTACGTATCACAACCAACAGACCTCACCAAGCATACAAGGACGCGTTTGTATCCCTAAACGGACTAACCTTCACTTGTAACCCAGGTGGTCCTCTAGTATTCCCTAGAAACCCTGATACTAAGTCCTTCAGAGTTACTAAGAGAGTTGATGACTACACATATGAGTGTCAGATGGCACCAACTAATAAGGTCCATACGTATCTAAGTGGTGGTACTTCCTCCACAGGAAACGGAAACTTCAGAGTTTCTCGTCTCATTGATCCTAAGACCTTCGAAGTCACAATGGTTCCACTAGATCTACCACATACCTATGTGAATGGTGGAACCGCCGCTAGTGTATTTGCTAGACAAATCATTGACGGAATCAACATCAACACTAGAAAGTGTGCTAGAGATGTTAGACGTATCTACCTCGCAGTCGCACACGATATCACTCGTGGTGGTAACTGGAAGTGTGTTGAAGGAGCTAAACTCTACTACGATAATGTTGGTCAAACCAAGTTTATCTCTGGTGGTGAAGTAAATCAAACAGTTGAGGCACTAGACTTCTCCCTAAACATTGTTAGATGTTTAATCAACAATGTAACATGGGGTGGGGTTCCAAGAGGTTATCTCACTTCAGAAGAGAGAAGAATACTAAAACTTCCAACTTCCGCGAAGACTTCAGTGGTTGGTTTCAGACAACAACTACTTTCCAACCAATACACTACTGAGAAAAAGAATATCTCAGGTATGATATACGATAACCTCACGGGTATCGCAACCGTCACTACTAAACTTTCTCACGAACTTGTTAAGTATGATGGTATCCAACTCTCAGATATTGAGATGAGATGTACTGGTAGTCCAAGGATTACCACCAATGTATTCCCTGATGGAACACAAGGTGAAATCTTTGAGGTTATGGAAGTTCTCGATGATCGCACAGAATTCATAGTTTCTGACGCGACATACACCAACACCACTGGTAAGTTGGTCGTAACAACCACAGGATCTAACACTATTCCTGTTGGATCTAGAGCAAAACTAGATGGTCTACTTTGGACTTGTTCATATGATCCATCTAAGCAACTTGTGTTCCCAGAGAACGCGAAGTTCCGTTATGAGGTTGTCTCTAAACCAAGTAACTCAACTCTAGAGTTCAATGTTGGTATCTCTACTATTCCACATACCTTTGTTCCAGCTCCTGTGGATGTTGAGTACACGGTTAAGGAAGATCCAGTTCAGTTTAAAGTTCATGTTGGAACAGTTTCCTTCCCACATACCTACTTTGGTGGTGGAACAGTATGGCACAAACTACCATTCACTCCACCGTTCACACAAACACAGATCAAGGACGTATCACAACAGAAGGATCCAATCCAACTCTCCAACAATACTCCTAACGGATGTGCTAATGTATTCTCCGCTATCAGTAATTGTATTGGTGTTGTTACCAGTATCGTAGCAAATGGTTTGGAAGGATCAGGTATCTCCACAACTTATCCAGGTAACAATGGTAGGGGAGTTCCAACGATGGCAGAGATGCCTTCACAGGGTGTTGGTAACATCATCAAAGGTCCATACATCAGAAACTGTACCAACTTCGTTCCCAAGTCTATTGGTATGAGAATGGATGGTTTCGACGCAGAACCTGGTGATGAAATCTCCAATGGTGTTCAAGGTTCATCTAACGTTGACTCCTTCACCCAGTTCAACCCAGGTGGTGTTGGATGTTCTATCTCTAACGGAACCTACCAACAGTTGGTGTCTATCTTCACTATCTGTTGTGACGAAGCAATCGTTTGTGACTCTGGAGCACAACTCGACCTCACTAACTCTAACTCTTCCTTCGGTAGATTGGGTCTAGTCGCAAGAGGTATTGGTGACAAACTTTCCAAGTGTATCGACAGATATACAGGTATCGTCGCCAGAAAGGCATCAATTGAAGATGACCTAGTTGTTGTTAAGGGTATTGGTGACAAGAGACCTTACGATGGTCAGGGTATCTTCTTCGGAGAACTCTTCAGAAATGTTGTTAGTATCGAAGTTCTAGATGGTGGTTCAGGTTACAATGATGATATTCCACCTAACGCGTTTGTCGCAGAACCTACTGGTCCTGATGGCATTAAGGCGGAAATTTCACCAACAGTCAGAGATGGTGTTGTTGTTTCTATTGAGGTTATCGCAAATGGTAACCAATACAGAGAGAAATTCCCTGAGGTTACAATTTCACCACCTAGAAGTCCTCTTGGTAGAACCGCAAAGGCAAGGGCAATCACTGAACCTCTCTACTATAATGTAGAAAGTTCTACTGAACCTGTTGAGGGTACCACAAGTATCATCTTTAAACAGAGGCTAAATAATACGATATCGGTAGGCACAACTGTATTCTTCTCTAGATTAAGTCTACAGATCGCCTCCTCTCACTCCTTCGAATACATTGGTGCTGGTAACAGCATCAACGGAGCAAGACCTTCTGAAGGTGGAGTTCCAATTAAGGAGAATGAGATTGTGAAGGAAGACGGTGGTTCAATCGTCTATACCTCTACGGATCAGGCGGGTAACTTCAATATTGGTGACGATTTCGTCATCAACCAGTTCACTGGTACTATTACTGGTAGATCGTTCGATCAATCAGTCCTAAATAAAGTTACTCCACTCATCATCGCCCTAGACAGTTAAGAACATGGCAGCAGTAGCTCTAAATACATTCAAGACGGTCAGGCATTTAGTTTCTGATTCCAATGTGGGGATTTATACATCCCCCATTGGTGTTGCTTCTATTGTCCTATACGCTCAGGCGACCCACGTTGCCAACAATGAAGATGTTTATTTTGTTAACTTCTCTCATGCGCGACCCGACGAAGAACCAATAGATTTTGAAATCATTAAAGATGGTCCAGTTATTCCTAATGACGCACTAAATCTACTAACAGGTAGATTAGTTCTAGAAACTGGAGATGAACTTAGAGTATCAGGAAATACGACCGGAGACGTGAAGGTTGTTGTTTCTATTCTAGAGACCGCGAAGTCTTAATAGTATAACACCCACACCCAAAGCGTAGACCAATGCCTCTAAATTATCTTACCGGACGAGTAAGTAGATTACAAGTTGGATTTCCAGGGTTTTCAACAGCAAAGGACCTTACAGTTGATGTAGCAGGTGCCATTGGTATTGATACCCAAGACCCAAGAGCAGCTGCCGACTTCCCAGATGTCAGTATCCGTGGTGATATTGTTGACTCTGTTGGATTTACCGGTGGTATTGGGTATTTTCTAGCGCAAGATGTTAGTGGTGTTAGGTGGGTAGAGGCTCCACCTATCAATTCTAATGCAATCTTAGTACTAGATAACGGTACTATCGTTGGTTCTGGATCATTCATTGGTCTAAACTTCGACTCTGGTAAGGATGACGACTTCCTTTCTGTTGTTCCTGATCCACTAAACCCACAGATTGCAAAGATTGCATATGATGTTCGTTGGGTAAGATATAATTACGGCAATAATAAAGGTATCTCCACTGGTTTTGGTGTAGGTGGCGACTACTCTACTATCCCTGGTTTTGGAACCACAGAGGCAGTTGGTGTTACCTCAGTTGGTATTGGTACCAATGAACCAAGAGATGACTTCCAAGTAGGTGTTGGATCTACTGGTGTTACTATCAATGGACCTGAGGGTTTCCTAAAAGCACAGAAGATTCAGGCTAAAGAGATTGCCGTTGACGGTAACCTAGAGGTTGAATCACTTATTGTTAGACCTGGTGTTGCCACTCTAACCACTCTAGAAGTAGTCAAGGAAGCGTTCATTCCTGTAGAGTATGTTGGTTTCTCCAGTATTGATGACCTACGGGCAGAACATTTATTTGCCACAGAATTACTAGCAGGTATTACTACCCTAGGTTTTGGTGGTGAAGACGTATTCGTTCTAAACAACCTGTTTGTTCAGGGTGGTTTGGGTACCTTCGACGGCGATGTATTCGTTGGTGGAGACCTAACTGTTCAGGGTGAGACGTTCTTCAATCAGATTAACGCAGTTAACCTAGATGTATCTGGTGTTGCTACTATCTTCCAGGCGGAGATCAACACTGGAATTGTTACCAGCCTTAGGGTATCTGGTTTCTCTACACTATCAGATTTCTCATTCAACATTGGTGTTGGTACATATCTAGAGTTAGAAGACTTAGATGTATCTGGTGTTGGTAGTTTTGGTGTTGTCAACTCTGGTGATGCTACCATTGGTGGTGGTCTAACCGCTGGTGAGATTGATGCAGATAAGGGATATATTGGTATTCTCACAGCAGATTCTATCGTATCTGGTGCAGGTACTATTGGTTCTATCGAGTCTGATGGAAACCTAACAACACTTAACGATATTATTGTTGGTGGTGCTTCAACCTTCGTTGGTTTGGGTACTTTCCAGGAAGACCTCTATGTTGGTGGTGACCTCTTTGTTAGAGGTGATGTTACCTTTAAGAATATTAATGGTGAACAACTACTAATTAGTGGTATTGGTACCATTAAGGAACTAGTATTTGATAGTGGTATTGGAACCTCACTAGAGGTAAGAGACCAGATTACAACTGGTATCTCTACGATTAATGAAGCAGATATTCAAGATGCTGCTATTGAGAAGCTAACAGCTGGTGATGCAGAAATCATTGGTGTTGCAACTATCACCGAGATAGATGTTGATGAGGGTAGAGTTGGTGTTCTAACTGGTGTTGACCTCTCATACTCTGGTGTAGGTACTATATTTGAGATAGATGTTGATCAGGGTAGAGTTGGTCTAGTTACTGGTGACACCTTAATATACTATGAACAGTCTAGAATCAATAAGGTAACCTTCTTTGATAACTACCTATCAGTTAATCAGAGTCTACGGGTTTCTGGTCTCTCCACCTTTGTTGGAACAGGTACATTCTTCAATGACCTCTATGTTGGTGGTGACCTCTTTGTTGCTGGTGAGCTAAACTTCAAACAACTCAATGGTGAGAACCTATACCTAACTGGTGTTGGTACCATCTATGACCTACGCAATACAGTTGGTTTCATTACCAACCTATTCGTAGAAGAGTCTGTAACTGGTCTAGCAACTATCAGTAGTCTAGTTGGTTCTTCTGCCACTATCACAGACTTCACTGGTCAGTCACTACTCATCCAGAATCCATTCAACCCAATGCCTCTGGACCCAACTGGGACCCCAGGACAGGGTGTTATTGATAGCCTCCTAGTTAGAAACCTAACATCTTCTAACAATATTCTAGCTAATGACATAGATGCCAACTTCGTTGACACTGATGATCTTAAGGCTGGTGTTGGAACTATCACTGACCTAGAGTGGACTACCGCTGTTGGTGATGACACTACTACTAATACCCTACAGGTCACTGATACCGCAACCATTAACATCATCGATGCCAATCAGATCGATGCCGAAGATGCTAACATTGGAGTTGCCACCCTCTCTAGTCTCCTAGTAACGGGTGTTACTACCTTCAAGGGTCAGGTTGACATAGAGGATATTGAGTTTGTTGACCAGAGTGTCACAGGTATTTCCTCCATCAACATCCTCAAGTTTAATGTTGGTTATGGAACCTACCTAGAGGTTACTGATTCCGTAACTGGTGTTGGAACTATTGGTCTCGCCAGTATCACTAGAGCTGAAGTATCCTTCTTAGATGTAAGAGACGAAAATGTTGGTACATCTACTATTGGTGTTCTAACAGTAACTGAAGGATTTGCAGTATCTGGTTTCTCTACCTTCGTTGGTTTCACTACCTTCAGTGGTGACCTATTCGTTGATGGTAACCTAACTGTTACTGGATTCGTAAGTTTCACTCAACTAAACGCCGATCAATCACAGATTGGTATCCTAACAGTATTTGATGCGTTAGACGCTAGAACAGGTGTTGGTACATTCAAACATCTAGAGACAGTAGATAGTGCAGTTCTATCTGGTGTATCTACCATTGGTCTCACAACCTTTAAGAATGGTGATGTTAATATCAACCGTAACCTAACAGTTGGTGGTATCACTACCTTCATTGGTAATGTATTCATTGAAGATACTGAGTTCGTTGAACTAAGTGTCACAGAACAAGCAAATATAAACAGACTATTCGTCAACTCTGGTGTTGCGACTCAGTTCAGTATTGGTGTTGCCACTATTACTGAGTCACTAACAGGTATCGCCACCATTGGTGACCTGAATGTAACTGGGTTCTCTACCTTTACTGGATTCTCTACCTTCCAGGGTGATGTTAGTATTGATAGTTACCTAGAAGTATCTGAGGATGTTCTAGTTGGATCAGCTCTAACAGTTCCTAACCTCACATTCACTGATGCTGATGGTCAGTTCCTTGATATTCAGGAAGAGGTTGTAGGTGTATCCACTATCAGTTTCGCCAATATCACAGAGGAAACTGTAGGAACTTCTTCCATTACTGAGGCAACCATTGGTAACCTCAATGTAACTGGTCTATCTACCTTCGTTGGTTTCTCCACCTTCAGTGGTGATGTTACCATTGATGGTTCCCTATCTGTATCTGAAGATGTTTCAGTTGGTTCAGCCCTAACGGTTCCCAATCTAACCTACGACTCAGCTATTGGTTTAGAACACATCATTGTTGAGGCAGTTATTGGTGTTGCTACAATCAGTGAAGCAGTTATCACTAACGAGGAAGTACTTGACTCCACTATTGTTAGAGCACAGATTGGTGACCTAGCAGTATCTGGTCTCTCCACCTTTGTTGGTGATGTGTTGATGGGTAACAACTTACGAGTTGTTGGTGATATAGACGCTACTAATGTATCAGCCGCCCAGTCAGTAATTTCTGATACCGTATTCACTAGATTTGCTGATATACAGTATTCCAATATTGGTGTTGCTACTATTGGTTTCGCCACTATCACGGAACTCTATACTGAGGATCTAACGGTTGTAGGAACCTCTACCTTCATTGGTTTCACAACCATGACGGGAGACCTAGACATCAATGGTAACCTCAATGTTACTGGTGTTGTTACCTTCCAACAGTTAGATGCAGAACAATCACAGATTGGTATCCTAACTGTATTCAATCACATAGATAACCGAGGAACTCTAAGAGTAGTTGGATTCACTACACTCGGTGACTTCTCAGCTAACTCTGGTATCCTTACTAGTATTGAATCTGGTGAGATTGATGTAACCGGTGATGTTTCTATCGGTGGAACACTAGGTGTTACGGGTGAAGTTGGTTTCTCCAGTAACTTCTATACAGTTGGTATTACTACCCTCGCTTCTGGTGGTGGTATTGTTACCACTGGTGGTGACCTCTATGTTGGTGGTAACCTCTTTGTTTATAATGACATTGAGTATGATGAGATCATTGGTCGTAACCTAGACATCAGTGGTATTGGTACTATCGCAGACCTCAGAGCAGGTATTGGTAGTATCGCTGACCTAAGAGGTACAACACTTAGGTATCAGACTGGTATTATCACCACATTCAGAGCAGAAACAGCCGAGGTTGCTAGTTATATTGGTACTTCTGTTGTAACAGAAAACATTAATGTTACTGGACTCTCCACTTTCGTTGGTGTTGTTACTACTGGAGATGATGTATTCATTGGTAATGACCTATCAGTAGACAACAACACAAATATTGGAGGAGATATTGTTGTTGAAGGTGATATCTTCGGCACAAACCTAACAATAGACCTGAATGTTTCTGGTTCTACACTAGACTTCGAATCTGGTGAAATAGATGACCTCACCTCAGAGTATATACTCTCTGATGATTTGTTCGTCACTGGTTTCACTACCTCTGTTGGGGCTCAGATTAACTTCCTGAATGTATTAGGTGTAACTACTTCACCTATTATTGAATCTACCCTGATAACCAACACTGGTTTGGTAACAACTGGTAGTCTATATGTTCAGGGACTGGCTCAGATTGAAACAACTCTACTTGTAGATGGAAACTCAATCTTCCAGGGTACAGCACTCTTTAATGATGAAGTAACAGTTAATGATGATATCAATGTAACAGGTGACATCACCTTCAATGATATCAGTGGTATTAATGGTAACTTCGCTGGTATTGTTACCGCAACGAAACTCAAGTCTAACTTCCTAGAGGTTAATGGTCAGACAGCGATCACTGGTTTAGCAACCTTCTTCAGTGGATTGAATGTAAGAGGTGGTCCTCTAATAGTAGATAACCAAATCTTCGCTAACACTGGTTTCGTTACTACCATTCAAGGTACTAACCTAACATACACTGATGGTATTTTCCTAGGTGATCTACAGGTCAATAAGGATACAACTATCAACCAGAACCTAAGTGTTATAGGTGTCACTACCTCTACTAACTTAGATGTATCATCACAAACAGAGACAACTCTATTAAATGTTACAGGTATAGGTACAATTCCAGTCCTATACTCCACGATTGGAGAATTTAGTAGTACAGTTAAGACTGATCAGTTATTCTTCAATTCTGGTCTAGGTACTTATCTCAACATAAGAGATGGTAATATAAGTGGTGTTGTAACCGCTACTAGCCTTGATATTGTTTCAGCTGAAATAGGACAGGCACAGGTTGGTATCCTAACTATCACAAATAGAACGGATATCAGTGATACTTCTAGTATCTTTAGTTACAGACTAACAACCAGTGGATCACCTACCAATGTTACTCTCTACGATTCCTCAGTTTATAGGAGTTTCGAAGCTAACATCCAGGTATCTACAGGTGGTAGTTTCCAATCCAGTAAGATGCATGGTTTGAGTGATGATAACTCCACACCAAATGTACTCTTCAATGAAACTTCTTACCTCTCCAACGGTGGTGAGTTGGCAGAGTTCAATGTGGCGGGTTCTGTTGGTAACAATGTGGTTCTCACAATTACCCCATACACAGTTGGAGTTACTACCTATATACTTTCAGTAACCGCGATAAGGGTCTAAAACACCTCTTCCACTCCCTCTATAAATATCTGTATATCTAACACTGCAGACTATAGGGGGAATGTGAACCCGTGGCGAATCAGAATTTTCGTGTCAAAAAGGGTATAGAAGTTGGCTTAGGTGCCACCTTTCTATACGCAGACGACAGTGGAGTTGGTATTAATAGTACCAGTCCACGATCAAACTTAGACGTTCGAGGTAGATCCCAAACAGAGGAACTACTGGTAGACAACTATGCAGAGGTGCAAGGACCCTCTACCTTCGTTGGTCTTGGTACCTTCAAGGAAGATCTATATGTCGGTAATAATTTATATGTAAAGGGCAACCTATCATTCACCAGCTTCGAATCTGAGACTGGTAATGTAACTGGTGTTCTTACTACAAGAGACTTTAATGTCACAGGACTATCTACGTTTGCGGATCTCGCCACATTCCAGCAAGACGTAGTAGTTTCTGGTGCATCTACGCTCACAGGTATCGTCACAACTGGCGATGACCTCTATGTCGGTGGTAGTTTATACGTATTCAATGATATTTTCTATGATGAGATTACTGGTAGAAACCTCAGTATCTCAGGTATTGCCACGCTCAGACAGTTAGAAGTCCAACAGGACCTAGAAGTTGCAGGTCTTTCCACATTTGTTGGTCTAGTATCGTTTATAAATGCAGTAGGTACAAACCTCACAGTCCGCAATATTTCCGCCCATACTGGTAATTTTGTAGAGATTAACGTCGATGGCGGCGGTGGCGGCGGTGGAGGTACTGGTATTGATAGTACTTCTGTCAATACTGACTTCTTAAATGTCAGTGGTGTTGCCACATTCAATCAGGGTATTGCCACCAACTTCAGTGCTGAGTTCATTGATGCTGGTGTAACTACAACCACTGACCTCCATTTTACTAATGGTTACGGTGTCAATCTCAACATGAGTGGCATCACAACTGTTGGTATCATAACAGTTTATGAGAATATTTACGACTCCAAGGGTCAGGTTGGATATGGTCAGTCACTACTAGTTACAGAAGGTGGAAAACTACTATGGAGTAGAGCTGATGTAGCTGGTATTGCTACTTCATTCCAACCAGGTTCTACTTTCTATGTAAGTGAGAATGGTAGTAATACCAATGATGGTAGAAGTCCAGAGAAAGCGTGGAGTTCTATTGCATATGCTGTATCACAGATTGGTGACACCTCACATGATATCCTAGAGGTAACCGCTGGTGAATACACAGAAACATTCCCAATCACAGTTCCTAAAGGTCTAACCATTTCTGGTGCCGGACAAAGGGCAACCATTGTTAGACCGTCACAGGCAACAGAAACCAATGATGGTTTCCTACTAAACGATAGATCCACTATCCATAACATCACAGTTACTGGATTCTACAAACCACAAGGTTCTATCAACTACGCCTTCAAGTTTAATGTTGGTGCAGCAATCACTAGTAGAAGTCCTTATGTTGATAAGGTCACAGTTATAAACAAAGGTACTCAGACAAGTGCCAGTGACCCATATGGTTATGGATCAGCAGACTCTTACCCAACCACAGCACCAGGTGGTGCTGGTGTTTTAGTTGATGGTAGTGTAGTTGCATCCAACTCACTAGAAGCAGCAATTCTCCTCAATGAGGTTACACTATTCACTGCTGGTAACCAAGGTATTAAGATTACCAATGGTGGTAGAGCAGAGTGGTTGAATGGTTTCATTTACTTTGCTTCTGAAGCACTTGTAGGTGTTAGTGATAGGGCTACTGGTTTAGCTGGTGCTGGTAAGGCACGACTAACCCTAGAGAATGCCTCTGGTGGATTGGTTGGTGGTAACACTGTTGAATACTATGATAGTGATGGAACTACGGTTCTTGCTTCTGGTACCATTGACAGTGTATCTGGTAGTTATGTAACTCTAACCGACGATGGTACAGGTACCTTTGTAGTTCCAAGAAACAGAACAGCCAAGAAGGTTGACTTTGTTAATGGAGCACAACTATCCACATCACAAGCAAGGTTCGGTACATCTTCACTAGATGTAACTGGTGCTGGAACTGATAATATTACAATTGACTCTACTTCAGACTTTGGGTTTGGAACTGGAGACTTCACTGTTGAATTCTGGATATACAGAACTGGTAATATCAATGGTAATGTAATCTGTGACTTCAGAGATACCGCCGCTACAGATCAGGCAATTATTATCCAAGGTAATGGTAGTAATGAGACTGATGTTTATATTGGTACCACATCTATTGTCACTGGTACAGTTGCTACCACACTGAATGCTTGGAACCATATCGCAGTTTGTAGAGTTGGTTCTACCATCACTCAGTATATTGATGGTGCTGTTTCTGGTAGTGGAACTGCTGCTACTGACCTAGGTGTTGCTAGACAACTAACCTTTGGTGATAAGTACGACAATAGTAATAGTGGACCTTCAGCATACCTAGATGAACTTCGTGTCACTAAGGGAGCAGCAAAATACACAGGAGCATTCACCGCACCTTCAGTAGCACTCACAGGTGATAAGGATACTTCCATCCTACTACACTTCGATGGTACCAATGGAGCAACCTCCACTACAGATGACATCATTGTTCTCCAGGATATTCGTATCACTGGTGGTAACACAGCAGATAAAGTTACCCTAGCAGACTACAGTCAGTTTGGTGCTGACCTTAGGTCTATCTCTTGTGCCATTGAGTATGGTAACCAGGGTATGATTGGTGATGGTGATGGAGTAACTCTCCGTGCTATTGCTATCAACTTCAACCATGTAGGTGCTCTTGGTGATATCACTAACGATCCCAACTTGGCAATTCAGGCTAACGAGGTTATTGAACTCAATGGTGGTCAAGTATCATATGTAAGTATTGACCAGAAGGGTGACTTTAGAGTTGGTGAAGCATTCTATGTGAATCAGGAGACTGGTGAAGTATCCTTTACAGATACTGTAACAGACCTAACTGCCCTATCCTCACTCACTATTACTGATGGTACTAATAGTAGTATCATTACTCCTACTTCTGGTAGGTTTGGTAATGTTCTTATCAGTGGTCAGAGTGTAGAGAGTGTAACTGGAGACCTCAACATCAAGACTGGTGGTTCTGGTGAGATTAATATCTATGGTAACACTAATGTTATTGGTATTCTAACCGCCCAGATCATTGAGATCAACGCTATCCAGAAGGGTGATACAGCAATCGCTCTAGATGATACTGGAACTGATGGAACTATTCGTTTCATTACTGATGGTGTAGAAGCACAAAGAATTACAAACCAACAGAGAGTTGGTATTAACACCACTACTCCAGTCACACAACTAGAAGTTAAGGGTGGAACACAACTAGAGAATCTAAATGTAGTTGGTGTTGCCACACTCAATGGTGTTGGTATTGCCACTATTGGTGGTGACCCTGACTTTAGAAACCTGAATGTCACTGGTGTATCTACTTTCGCTGGTGTTGGTACCTTCGGTAGTGACTTGTATGTTGCTGGTGACCTCTATGTTGGAGATGATATCTTCCTAGATGAGATTGAAGCAAGAAATCTCAATGTATCTGGTATCGCAACTATCAACTACTCAGATCTAACTGATGTATCAGTTGGTAGTGCTCTCACCAATACAGGTAACACACAACTCAACACTCTAAATGTAAGTGGAGAAGCTACACTATCTTCTGATCTAAACATCGGTGGTAGCACTGATATTGGTGGTGACTTAACTGTAACTGGTATATCTTCCTTCTCTGGAATTACTACCTTCAATAATAATGTAACTATCAATGGTGACCTCAATATTAATGGTTCTCAGAATGTAGATAGTTTTGGAACTGGTGATCTATTAGTTACTGGTATTGCTAGTATCAACCAGGCGAAGATCGCCACTGGAATTGTTACTACACTAACTGCCACTAGAACAGAGTCAGCAGAACTAAAAGTAACTGGTTTATCCACCTTTGTTGGTGTTGCTACCTTCGCTAGTGATGTATTTGTATCAGGTAACCTCAATGTTCTAGGAGATATCTCCTATGATGAGGTGAATGGTAGGAACTTGAATATCTCTGGTATCGCCACCATTGGGTTCGCCTCTATCACAGACGCCAAGATTGGTGTTGCTACTATCGCAAAACTTGATGTCACTGAGATCAATGTAGATGGTGGAACAGGAATTGATGATAACTCAGTAACTACAGAGAACTTAGTTGTTAGTGGTATCGCTACCATCAACTCAGGTATCCTCACAACCCTCCAGGCGGAGGTAGGAAGTATCACAAACCTCACCGCTGGTGTTTCTACCTTTACTGGTATTGTAACCACTACAGAGGATCTATACGTTGGTGGAAACCTCTACGTATTCAATGATATCTTCTATGATGAAATCACTGGTAGGAACCTTTCCATCTCTGGTGTATCTACATTAGGTTTCGCTTCTGTTAGAGATCTAAGAGTATCTGGTGTTGCTACATTCCTAGGTGATGTGGAGATCAGTGGATCACAGATTGTTGATTCACTAATAACTGGTGACTTAGAAGTAACTGGAGTTACTACAACTAAAGAATTAAGATTTATAGATGGTGTTGGTGTAGGACTCACACTCACCAATCTAGTTGTAACTGGTAACGCAGAACTGAATGGTTCTGGTATTGTTACAGCAGGTTCAGACATCAACTTCAGAAACCTAGAAGTTGCTGGTCTATCAACCTTTGTTGGTCTCCAGTCCTTCAGGTCAGCAGTTGGAACATCACTCACAGTATTCAACCTAAGAGTTCCAGATAATGGTATTGTTTCACTACCTGGTATTCCTGTTCAGGGTGGAGATGCTGCTTTCAGGAACCTCAATATCACTGGAGTATCATCCTTCAGTGGAGTATCAACCTTTGGTAGTGACCTCTATGTGGATGGAAACCTATTTGTTTCTGGTCTAGACTTCAGAGAGACACTTGCTGGTGAAAACCTATTAGTTGCTGGTGTTGGTACTGTCAATACTCTCAATAGTAATATTGGTATTATCACTCATCTACAGGCAGGTGTATCAACCTTCACTGGTATCGCCACCTTCCAGAGTGATGTATATGTAGATGGAAACCTCAATGTTAAGGGTGACATTAGATATGATGAGGTGAATGGTAGGAACTTGAATATCAGTGGTATCGCTACTATTGGTTTCGCCTCCATTACAGACGCCAAGATTGGGGTAGCAACCATTTCACTATCAGATGTATCTGTAGGAAATGTAACTGACCTAACCGTAGGTGTATCTACCTTTACTGGTATCGCCACCTTCCAGAGTGATGCCTCCTTCCTGAGTGATGTATATGTAGATGGAAACCTGAATGTTACGGGTGACATTAGATATGATGAAGTAAATGGTAGAAACCTCAACATCTCTGGTATCGCTACCATTGGTTACTCTTCTATCACAGACGCCAATATTGGTGTTGCTACTATCTCCACACTATCCTTTGGTGATGGTGTTGGAACAGCACTCACACTTACCAACCTCAATGTAACAGGTGACGCAAACTTTAATGGTTCTGGTATTGTAACCGCTGGTTCTGATGTAGCGTTTAGAAACCTAGAAGTAACTGGACTATCTACCTTCACTGGTATTGTTACAACTCTCAGTGACTTGTATGTTGGTGGTGACCTATTTGTATTCAATGATATTGTATATGATGAGATTAATGGTAGAAACCTAAACATATCTGGTATCTCCACACTTGGTTTCACTTCTATCTCTGACATCAGAGTATCTGGTGGTTCTACCTTCTTAGGTAATGTAGAGGTTGATGGAAACCTAGATGTAACTGGTGATCTAACCTTCAATGAGTTTGATGCCACTAACGCCAACATCACTGGTGTTGCCACTATTGGTAACCTACTAGCGGGTGTAGGAACTATCACTACACTATCATCTACTGATGGTGAGATTACAACACTAACTTCTACTGATGTAGTTGTTGGAACTCTAACCGCCACTGATGCCACTATCACTACACTAGGTGTTACTGATAGTACAGTTGAAACCTCTACCATTACAACACTCAGTGTTACTGATAGTGTAGTTGGAACTTCTACTATCACAACACTCAACTTCACTGATGGTGTTGGAGTAGCACTCACACTAACTGACCTCAATGTTCTAGGTGAAGCTAACCTCAATGGTTCTGGTATCGCAACCGCTGGTTCTGATATAGAGTTTAGAAACCTCAGTGTTACTGGTCTCTCCACCTTCACTGGTGTGGTTACAACCGCTGGTGACTTGTATGTTGGTGGTGACCTATTTGTATTCAATGATATCTTCTATGATGAAATCAATGGTAGAAACCTAAGTATCTCTGGTGTTGCTACTATTGGATACTCCTCTATCACAGACCTAAGAGTATCTGGTGTAACTACCTTCCTCGGTCCTGTTAATATTGATGGTGGTCAGATTACAGACACACTACAAACCAGAGACCTCATGGTTACTGGTGTCGCCACTATTGGTTACGCAACTGTCACTAAGTTGGTCGCTGATCACAGTGATATGAGGAACCTGAATGTATCAGGTGTCGCTACTATTGGTAGTCTTGTATCAGATGGTAATGGTGGAATCATTGTAGATGGTGCTGTATCCATTAGTGGTATTGTTACTATTGGTGAGAACTCTATCATCCTCGATGGTAGAAAGGACAGAGAAGCAATCTACCTAGGTGATACTGGAAGAGCAATTGTCTCTGGTGTTACTACTGACGGAGATAGAACCTTCGCTAAGTTTGATGATGGTAGATTCGATAGACTAAATGTAACTGGCATCACTACCATTGGATCAATACTAGTCGGTGGGGCATCAACCTCATCTGGTATTACAACCAACTACTCTACAGTCACACTAAGTGGTCTCAGCCCCACATCCTTCAATCAAACTTATGTAAGACAATCCACAGGATTTGCTCTTGATACGGGTACAGTTTCCTCTGGAAGTGCTATATTCCACGCGGATAGTAACTACTACTATTATGTGGCATCCACAGGAACAGATGCTAACTCCAGAATGTTAATCTGGAGTGTGGTTGATAACAGTTGGATGGCTGTCTTCGACTTCAATGGAACAAACTTCACTGAAGGTAATGTCACTAACGATCAAGCACTTGGTTTCTCTGGTATCTTCGACGACACAGTAACCGCCAATGATGTCACAGCAGATGGTAGGAATGTTCCTGAACCATCCAGTGATATTGTATACGCCACTTCTGGTGGTGGTGGAGGAACATCTGGTATTGGTATTACTCTCACCAGTTACGGTGACGCAACCTTCTCTGGTATTGTTACCGCTAAGACATTAGATGTAACTACAGCAACTGTTGGTTTCCTAACCGCAACTCAGGGTTATGTTGGTGTTCTAACCGTTGGAAACCTCACTAATGGTGGCGGTGGTTCTGTTATCGGTGAGGATATTACAACTAGAAACCTCAGTGTAACTGGTGTATCTACATTCGTTGGTGTTGTTACTACCTCTGGTGATCTCTATGTTGGTGGTGATCTATACGTCTTCAATGATATCAAGTATGATGAGATCAATGGTAGAAACCTGAATATCACTGGTGTCGCCACTATCGGTTACTCCTCTATCACTGATGTTAGAGTATCTGGTGTAGCAACATTCCTAGGTGATGTGAATATCTCTGGTGTTACTTCTGTAACCACACTGGAGGCAACTGACATTGACGCCTATCGGGTTACCACTCAGAGATTGATCGTACCTGATGATGGTTTTGTACAACTACCTGGTATCCCAGTTAGTGGTGGTTCCGCTCAGTTCTCAGAACTATTAGTAACTGGTATATCCAGTTTCATTGGAGTCGCTACCTTCAACGCTGATGTGTATATCGATGGTAACTTCTATGTTGGTGGATCTCAAATTATTGATAGTGTTGCTACTGAGAACATTGTAATCAGTGGTATTGCTACAATAGGAACAGGTGAGATCGATAACCTAAATGTAGGAGTAGCTACAGTTGGTTTCCTAACAGCCACTGGAGCATATATTGGTGTTCTAACCGCCCAGAACTACACTTCACTCTCTGATGAGAGACTCAAGTCTAATATCGAACCTATCGATGATGCCCTAGAGGGTGTTCTCAGACTAGATGGTGTGACGTTCAACTGGAACAACACTGGCAAACCTGATATGGGTGTTATCGCACAACAGGTGGAGGCAGTGTTCCCCGATATCGTACATGGGGAAGAAACGAAAGGAGTTAATTATAACGGTCTCATTGGTGTACTGATCGAAGCAGTCAAGGAACTCAAAGAAGAGAACGACAATCTCAGAGAGCGAGTATCTAAACTGGAAGGATAAATACAAATACGGCTCTATGAGCCCTTTTGTACGTACACAAAGGAGACAAACCTAAATGGCATATTTACTTTCTAATGGAGGCGTTATTATTAACGACTCCAGGGAAATCGTAAATGCCGGGGTTGTAACTGCTACTGCGTTCTTTGGAGATGGTTCTGGTTTATCTGGAATCGCCACCTTAACTGAGGGAGGAATCTCCATCGGTGACGCTAATGTTACTGGAAACTTAAATGTTTCTGGTATATCTACTTTAGATTTTCTAAACGCTCAAGACATTAATGTCGGCGGCGCGGTGACAATCGGAGGTAATCTATCTGTTTCAGGTGATATTTCATTTGATGAGGTTTCTGGTAGAAACCTAACCATCACTGAAGTTTCCACACTCGGAACAGTTCAGGTATCAAACGGTATAGTAACCGCCACCAGTGGTGTTGTTACTTACTACGGAGATGGTAGTTACTTAACCGGTATTACCGATAGTGATAGAAGATTCAGTAACCTAGAAGTTACTGGAGTATCTACACTAACCGGAGACGTAAACTTTGGAGCAAATGCTTCACTAGTTGGCGACCTAACGTCAGGTCGTAACGCAAACCTTTCAGGTATTGCGACAGTAAATGATATTTATATTGATAACCTACTTTATGATTCCAACGGTAGCGTTGGAGCAGCTGGTTCAATTCTTGTAACCGCAGGTGGAAAGTTACAGTGGCTACCACCCGATCAAGCGGGTATTGCTACAGTATTCCAACCAGGAAATACATTCTTTGTTTCTAAGAATGGTGACAATACTAGTGATGGTCTCTCCATGGAGAAATCATTTGCTACTATTTCCTACGCCCTGTCTCAGATTTCAGCAGGGACAAACAACGTTCTCCTAGTCACCGCTGGTGATTATGAGGAAGTATTCCCACTATCAGTTCCCGATGGACTGACTGTTAAGGGTGTTGGACAACGCGCGGTCCTAGTTAGACCCACTTCAGCTACAGAAACCAACGATGGTTTCCAACTTGGTAACGCATCCACAGTTGAAGATTTGACCATTGGTCAGATGTTCAAACCTCAAGGTGCTTCCAATAATAACTACGCTTTCACATATAGAAGTGGTGCTACCATTTCATCTCGTGGACCTTATGTGTCCAGAGTAACTGTGTTGAACAAGGGTAGCGTAACCTCTGCCTCTGACCCATTTGGATATGGTTCAGCTGACTCTTACCCAACAACCGCCCCTGGTGGTGCTGGTATTTTAGCTGATGGTAGTGTTCTTAACTCAGCCTCACTAGAAGCCTCATTCCTACTTAACGAAGTCACCACCTTCACTGCCGGTAACATCGGTATTGATATGGTCAACGGTGCTCGTATTGAGTGGTTGAATGGTTTCTCCTACTTTGCATCCGAGGGTGTTAAAGGTAGAGCTGACCAGTCAACTGGTTTGTATGGTGCAGGTAAGACGAGACTAAGAGTTGAGAACGCCTCTGGTGGTCTAGTCAATGGTAATACCATTGAACTCTACGATATTGATGGCACGACTAGCCTTGCTAGTGGTACTATTGACGGCACCAGTGGTGCATACACGACCCTGACTAGTGGTGGTACTGGTACCTTCGCAATCTCAGGAAGTCGTAAGGCAAAAGCTGCCTCATTCGTTGATACAGCGTCTCTATCCACAACACAAGCCAAATTCGGTAATTCTTCACTAGATGTAACTGGTCAGTCTACTGATTGTATCAATGTTGATCCAAGCAGTGACTTCGGTTTCGGTACTGGTGACTTTACAGTTGAATTCTGGTTGTATAGAACAGCAGGAACAGCTGGTGCTACTATTCTCGATATGAGAGATGCAGCCGCTACTGATTCGGCTCTATCTATTAGAGAGAATACTAGTGATGTTATTGAAGTTCTTGTCGGCAACTCTGTTGTTCTAACTTCATCCACAAGTGCTATTGGTAATGCCGCTTGGTATCACATTGCTGTTGCCCGTTTGGGTAGCACAATGGAACTATTCATTAATGGTGCTCAGGAAGATTCATCATCCAATTCATCTGACTTGGGTATCAGCCAGGGTCTCACCTTTGGTGCTGACTTCGCTAACACTAATGGTACTATTGCGTTCCTAGATGAACTCCGTATCGAGAAGGGTGCTGCTAAGTATACAAATCCATTCACTCCTTCCACTGTAGCCCTTGAGGGTGACCGTGGTACAGCCATCTTACTACACTTCGATGGGTCAAATGGAGCAACTGAAGCCCCTGATGATATTCAGGTATTCCAGGATATCCGTATTAGTGGTGGTAACACAGCTGATAGACTAACACTTGCTGACTACAGTCAGTTTGGTGCTGAGTTGCGTTCCTCTGGTTGTGCTGTTGAGTATGGTAACAAAGGTGTCGTCGGAGACGGTGCTGGTGTTGCTCTAAGACTCATTGGTATCAACTTTAGTTTCGTAGGTGCTCTTGGTGATATTAGTAATGATCCCAACCTAGCCGTTCAGGCTAATGAAGTTACAGAAACCAACTCTGCTGAAGTATCCTTCACCAGTATTGATCAAGGTGGTGACTTCAGAGTTGGTGAATCCTTCTATGTTAACCAGGAAACTGGTGATGTATCATTCAACAACACAACAACTGATCTAACTTCACTATCCAGTCTAACCATCTCTGATGGTACTAACAACTCACTTATCACTCCTACCTCTGGTAGATTTGGTAATGTTCAGATCTCTGGACAGCAAGTTGCTTCTGTATCTGGTGACCTAGACCTAGTAACTGCTGGTGGTGGTGAAGTCAATATCTACGGTAACACCAATGTTATTGGTATTCTAACCGCACAGATCATTGAGATCAACTCCCTACAAAAGGGTGATACTTCTATCGCTCTGGATGATACTGGTGTTGATGGAACTATTCGTTTCAATACAGATGGTTCTGAGGCAGGTAGATTCACTAAGGATAACGACCTTGCAGTAACACACAACTTCCGCATTGGTGGAATTGGTACTATTCCAAACTTGGTAAGTACTAATGCAACCATCACAACTCTAAATGTTGAGAACCTTGTCAGTAGTGGTAGCACTAGTGGCGGTGGCGGAACTGGTATCGGTTCTACCGCTATCAATTCACCTAACCTTAATATTTCTGGTCAGACTACCCTCAACAACCTCAGTGTAACTGGTGTTGCCACGGTTCCTGATCTAACTGTAACCAACTCCTTTACTAATACTGGTTATTCAACCATCACTGGTGACGCCCAAGTTGGTGGAAATCTATGGTTGAAGGGTGACCTCAATGTCATTGGTTCCCAGAATGTTAGCGAGTTCTTCGCTACCAATATGGAGATCTCTGGTATCGCTACCTTCGGTACTGTAAGGGTCAACAATGATGTTTATTGTAACGATACTGTATATGTTGGTGGCGCAGTAACAGTCGCTGGTCCAATCACAGCAGTGGATATCCTTGCCACTGGTATTGGAACCATTCCTGTAGCAGATGTTGGACACGCTGATGTTGATTCTATCAATGTCACTGGCGTATCTACCATCTCCCAGGTTGACATCGGTAAGATTACCGTAGGTGATCTAACCGTATCTGGATTTGCAACTGTCACTGATGGATTGTTAGTTAATAATGGTGCAACCATCAATGGTACTACCAACCTAGTAGGTAGTGTAGCAATCAGCACCAACCTAACAGTTCAGGGTAATACCCAGTTGGGTGATGACTTTGCAAACGATACAGTAACATTTGTATCACAAGTTAGCAGTCAGATCGTTCCTAAGGCAGACAGTGCCTTTGGTCTTGGTCTTACTGGTCTTAGATGGGCAACCCTCTTTGTAGATACTGCTACTATTACCAATAACGCAACCGTTGGCGGTAGTCTATCCGTTGATGGAGACGTAGACCTTGGTGATTCATCTGCCGACTTCGTTAGAATCAACGGTAGAGTAAGTACTTCCTTTATTCCTTCTACTGATAGTGCAACTGACTTAGGTAGCAATGGTCTCAGGTGGAAAGAACTCTTCGTTGATAAACTCACCCTCACAGATGATGCTGCTATTGGTGGTGATCTATCTGTTGGTGGTAGTGTATCTGCCGATTTTGTAGGCGACCTTACAGGTAATGCCGATAGTTCTGATACAGTCAAGACTGGATTAAGTAGTGCTAGTGGTAATCATTATCTAACTTTTGTTAGTACTAATAATACTGTTGCTTCTGCATCCACAGTAAATACTAATGGAGATCTTTATTACAACCCTGCCATTAGGGTTCTTAATGTTAATGGTACCGCTAGTGTAGAATCCCTAACATTAGATTCTATCAATGTTAATTCTACAGGAACTGAACTGAACTATCTTGATGGTTCTACTCCTGGTAGTGCAACTGCTTCCAATGCTGTTGTAGTTGATGCTAATAGAGGCATTGCCAACCTAGGTATTGTATCTGCTTCTCAGATTGATAGCGACTTTGTTGACGCTGTTGACCTCAATGTCAGTGGTATTGCAACCTTCGCTCAGATTGCTATTGGCGATGGTGGTGGTGGTATTAGTACCAACGGCGTTATCATTAACAATGTCACTGTTACTGATCAGTCCACTCTCAACAACCTCTCCGTCGTAGGTGTTGCTACCTTCGCTGGTGATGTGTCGATCGGTGGTAACCTCACCCTCACTGGAGACCTCCAGTATGATGAGGTAAATGGTCGTAATGCTAATATCACTGGTATCGGTACTGTCGCCACTCTTGGTGTTACTTCTAGTCTCACCGTTGGTGGTGCTACTTCACTAGGCAGTGACCTCTATGTAGCTGGTGTATCAACCTTTATTGGTACTCTAGATGTAGATGGTCAGGCAGAACTAGACAACCTTAATGTTTCTGGTGTATCAACCTTCGTTGGTGTTTCTACCTTCAAGGGTGATGTCTATATCGATGGTAACCTAATCATTGATGGTGATCAGAGTAATGACCTAATCAGTGGTACTAACCTAAACATCAGTGGTGTTGGTACCATTGGTACATTAGGAGTAACCACAGACCTATCTGTTGGTGGAAACCTTGGAGTTGCTGGTACGATTACAGCCGATACTCTAGTTGTTGCTAACTTTGAGGTTGACTCTGGTGGTCTTGTCTTTGATCAGGCACGTGCCACTAACGTTCTCGTTACTGGTGTATCCAGTGTAACTAATCAGTTTATCAACACTGGTGTTGCTACCAACTTCACCGTACTCGATACCTTCACTCTAGATAACCCAGTCAATTCTATCGGAATTGCTACTGATCTAGGTGGTGCAGGTGCTGCTCACACAGCTCTTGCTTCTCAGTTGGCTATCAAACAGTATATTGACGCTAAGAACTTAGCTCAAGATCTTGATTTCACTGGTGACAATGGTTCTGGTAGTATTGGTCTTGGTACTGAAGCCCTAGCGGTTCGTGGTACAGCACAACAGATTGAAACCATTGGTGTTGGTAACAGTGTTGTTATTGGACTACCTAATACAGTAAGAGTTCCACAAAGACTATACGTCGGTGGTGGTGCCTTTACTCAGGTTATGGATGCCAACTCCGCTTCTGGTGTGGTATTCTCCAATAAGATTGTTACTATCAACTCAGGTCTAAACCTCAATGGTAGTGATCTAACAGGAGTTCGTAACGTAGTTCAGACTGGTATTGCTACACTCAATACTGTCAACTTCACTGGTGTAACAACCACTACAGGTAACGCATTCGTTGGTAATGACTTAAGTGTCTTAGGCACAGTCAACGCTAATGACTTCAACTCCACTTCTGACGCTACGAGAAAAGAAAACGTAGCTGAGATTCCTGATGCACTCGCTAAGGTCCTAGACCTACGTGGTGTAACATTCAACTGGAAGAATGGTGAAGGTTCATCTGCTGGTGTTCTTGCACAAGAAGTTGAGAAGGTCCTACCTGAGATTGTTAAGGGTGATGAAGGCAATATGTCCGTTCAGTATAACGGTATTATAGCACTTCTAGTCCAAGCCGTCAAGGAACTCTCCTCTGAAGTTGAAGAACTCAAGAGAACCAAAAGTGACAAGAGAAGGAAGAAGTCCTGATAACTTGCCATACTCCTTCTGATCCTGTATAATACCTTTGTGGAGGATCAGAAGTTGGCTCTAAGATAAAGCATTAAGACCCCAACAGGGGTCTTTTTTTATGCTATAATAAATACACTATCAGAATACTATATTATGTACACCATATATTCCAAACTAAACTGCTCTCATTGTAAGGCTATTGAGAACTTATTTAAAATGAAGAATATCCCATACACTAAGAAGACACTAGGTCTAGACTTTAGAAGAAAAGAGTTTATTGAGCAGTTTGGACATACAACATTCCCCAAGATACTTAATGAAAAAGGTGAAGTATTGGGTGGAGCTAGTGAAACCGTTCAGTTCCTAAAAGAAGAAGGTATGTTATAATATTAATGATAGGGGTATAAATAAGCAAAAGACATAGGAGGCTATTACGATGCTTACCGTATCAATTGTGTTTGGGGTTATCCTACTCCAAATGTTCCTCCTTCTAGGTGGTGTTATTGGTTACCTAGCCTATGGCTACATATCAATACAAGCTTCACAACTCCCACAACATCCTGAATTCTATGATGAAGAAGGAA
>Ga0181419_1000106_pt1 | contig 27519 bp, 23 predicted proteins | sample 42SPOviralmetaG_FD_130144 | JGI IMG/M metagenome (GOLD analysis project Ga0181419, IMG submission 130144) | Marine viral communities from the oligotrophic San Pedro Time Series (SPOT) site, San Pedro Channel, CA, USA - 42 SPOT_SRF_2013-04-24 | ecosystem: Environmental > Aquatic > Marine > Strait...
ATATAAATACTTTAAATTGGAAAGAACAATGAGCTTGGAAAAGATAGACACATCATTAATAGGGATAGAAGGACATATTAAAATCCTTGACCCAGAATCTGGCGAAGTACTAGTACGTCGACGTAATGCAATTAATTACGAAAATATGAGCATTGCATTAGCTAGTCTGTTAGCCAATGAAAGTGGTGCAACCAGCACACATCAAGTTGCTACAATGCGATTTGGTAATGGCGGAACTACAATAGACGGTCTTGGCGCAGTAACATATAAAGCAACTAACACCAACAGTGCTAGTGGAGCATTATACAATCAAACGTTTAGTCAAACAGTTGATGAAGCAGTAACAGGTAGTGCAGATAATGGTACAGAGTTTTCTCATACTAGCCCTAATACATACAGTGATGTAGTAACAACATGCACACTTGACTATGGTAGCGTAACAGGACAAGATACCTTAGATACAGCTACTAACATGGACGGAACATATGTATTTGATGAACTTGCATTATACTCGGGCAACAACGATTTGTTAACCCATGTTATTTTTCACCCAGTACAAAAAAGTGCTAACAGAAAAATACAAGTTATATACACATTAAGAATTAGATCAAGTTTTGCAGACTTGTAAAAGGAAAAGATATGCCATACACAATAGATTATAGCAACAGCGGAAAAACAGCAATAGTTGTAAATGACGGAACGATAGATACCAGCACTAGTATTGGACTAATTGGTAAAAACTATACACGTTTTGGTGAAACGCTAAACGAAAATATGTTGCACTTGTTAGAAAATTTTGCAAACGGTACAGCTCCTAGTAATCCAACTGAAGGTCAACTTTGGTATGATTCAGCAAATAGTCAACTTAAAATATATGACAATGGTGTATGGAGTGTTATTATAAGCGGATCTGGTACAACAAAGATTGAGTTTAGAAACAGAAAAGACACAGGTGGTAACTTTCATAAAACAATAGAACATATTGTTGACGGAAGTATTGTTAGTATTACGACAGATGATACGATAGCATGGACACCTCACAATGATGAAAAACTAGAAGATGGTGTTACACTACTAAGCACACAGTTTGCAAGCATTCAAGCAGGCATACAAATGAATAGCACAACAGACTATAAGTTTAGGGGTACAGCAACCACAGCAGAATATGCTGATTTGGCAGAACGTTATGAAGCTGATGCAGAATATGCAGCTGGAACAATAGTCAGACTAGGTGGAGACAAAGAAGTCACACAAACTACAGCAGAAAATGATGTTAAAGTTTTTGGAGTTGTAAGTACTGCACCAGCATTTGAAATGAATGCAAGTGCCGGTACAGATGCTACACATCCATATATTGCACTAGCAGGTAGAGTACCTTGCAAAGTAATTGGAAAAGTAGATAAAGGTGATAGAATTGTGTCAAGTGCTACAGCCGGTACGGGTATGGTAGCAGGAGATGATTACAGTTGGAAGTTTGTCGTAGGACGAGCTTTAGAAGATAAAACTACCGATGAAGCAGGTACGATAGAAGTAGTAGTTGGAGCGAAGTAAACCATGGCGAATTCCCCAGGTGATATTGCAACCGCTGTACATTTTAATGCAGTTGGTTCAAAAGTTAATAAAGTATTTGGCGATATATACTCTACTGCGGCTGTAACAGATGCAAATAGAATTGATACACACAAATATGGTTGGGGATCAGGCAACGTAGTTGTAGCGGTAGCTGATGATATCACAGCGGCACAATTACAAGGATTAGTAGCAAAGACGAATATTTCAATTAATCACACAGATCTAACAGACAGTATATTAGTTTTTACAATACCAACTAATAGAACTGATATAGGAGTTGGAACTCTTATAAGAGCAGAAGATCTAAATAAAATTGATGACAAGTTTTCCCCAGTCTTACTTAATAACAAACATTTAACTATTGATCCAACAAATGCAAGTGCGATACCTATTACACCTGGCGGAGGCTCATATGATAGAACCACAGGTTGGCAAACTAAACTAGTAGGTGAACACAAATTTACATGGGGAAGTTATAACAAAGCAAGATACTTTTTTAATGCAGGCGGTCAGCTTAGACTTAGTTTAACTATGAGCGGCGGTAGTACAGCAGGATACTATAACTGGGCAGATGTTATCAATGAAATGGGTGTATTAAACTTTGACTGGGATACAGTGACACAAAGTACAGCAACTACACTTGGTACTAGTGAAGGCAAAGGTTTTTACGATTTAACAGACAAGTACGGAGATGGTAGCGACGGAGCCGCAACAAACGAAGGACTACTATTTCAAAGTAGTGGTGTTACGCTAGGTAGACAAATAGGCAGTTACGGTTATGGATACGGTTACGGATATGGCGGCGGACAAGCATATGGTTATATAACTGGAAAAGGTATATATCCAAATTGGGCTGAAAGAGCTGTTATTGGCGGTACATATAGTAATACTATCTATGTTAGTAGTTATAGCATTTACAGTAGTTACCAACAGTTAAAATTTAGAATGTACGGCAAATATGTAGATAATGGTGCAAGTGTACAGTTTAAAATTGTACTAGACGATACTGCTCATGCAAATATTATTGATGGTACAATCTCACCTGCATTAAGTATCTTAATGCCTGACACAATCACAAGCGGTGCAACTAGTTTAGATGTCACGCCAAATCCAGCATGTTCGATTGTTAATTCATTTACAAGTGTAGACGACAGCTAAAAACACTTGACAACCACAGCATAAATAAGTTATAGTAGTAGTTAACTAAAGGAGAAACTCTATGGATGAGAGACTCGAGAAAGCTCTAGACTTTGCAAATTATCGCATCACTCTAAGTAATCAGAAGAATACACTAAAGCAACGAGCATTAGTATTACAAACTGTTCACTATAATAATGGTGTGTTTCATGCTGATCCTGTCACAATCAGTTTTATAAAAACATTGATCGATAAAGGAAAAACGTTTAGTATCATATTAGACACTAAAGAAAATCCTATTGAGATTACTGATCTATCTGATTTTTTAGAATCATTACTTAGTGCTTATACCGAATCCACAAATGAATATAAAGTACAACTAGATAAAATTAAAAAAGCTAGAAATATTAAAACATTAATGGACTGGTAATGGCAGAAAAATTTGAACCTCAAGGCATATGTATGTTCGCATACAATAACCAAGAACTAGATTATACTAAATTTGCTAGTCTGGCTTCACGTTATGCCAAGCATTATATGAACGGAATAAAAGTAGCTCTCATAACTGACGAAGGTACTGAAAACTGGCTGAACGAAACTAAGACACAGCAAGAAATAAAATCGTTGTTTGATTACATTATAATTAACAATGTGCAACACGAACAAAATATGCGTAAACACATGGATAGTCCTTGGACAGAGTTTAACGCACAATTTACCAATACAAATAAGCATAAAGTTTTTGAACTAACACCTTTTGAAAAAACATTGCTATTAGACACAGACTTTTTAATTATGAACGACTTTTACCAGTATCTGTTTGAAACAGATATTCCTGTTGGATTACACAGGTATGCAGAATATATTGGTAGCGAGCGTCCTTATATAAATGAGATAACATTAAATGAGGGTGGCATTCAGCATTGGTGGAGTACTGTGGTTTACTTTGATCAAAGTGAAGAAAGTAAGATATTCTTTGATATGTGGGCTCATGTAAAAGAACATTGGGAGTACTACAGTTTGTTGTATCAGTTTCCTAAATCATTATTTAGAACAGACTTTTGTGTAAGTATTGCCACACATCTGATGAATGGGTTTACGAATGAAGAATTTGTACATGACTTTCTAAATACACCGCTGTTAAACATGGATCAAAAAGATGATATTATAGGAATGAACGGACACGACGACATTATATTTTTAAAACACAACAGAGTCGAACAATGGAAAAATATATTAGTTAGACATAAAGAAAATAATCTACACATTATGAACAAGCGGGCATTAGATAGACATTACTTTGGTCTATTAGAAAATTTAGATGAGGCGGAAAAAGTAAATGAGTAGAGGATTTATTACATTAGGTATTGACACAGGCGAAGATAAAATCAAGTACTGTTATACACTAGCTTGTAGTTTAAAAATAATCGATCCTACTGCTGAAATTTGTTTAGTAGTTGACAAAGGTCGTTTAGATATGGTAAGCCAATATTATGAACATATATTTGACTACATTGTTGAATTACCTTATGGTAACAGTGCTTACAAAGATGGTTTCCATGGCATGAATTTATGGCAACTTTATCATTGTACACCTTTTGACGAAACCATATATTTAGACTACGACACACTGCTGATTAATACTGATTTAGAGACTTTATGGGATCTAATGTCAACCAATGACATTAGTTTTCCTGGCAATGCTAATAACTATAGAGGATATTCTGCAGCACAAGGTCTAAGATTTCAATACGAACTACAATATAAACTTCCTAAACTATATTATAATATGATATATTGGAAGCAAAAATCTCCATTGGCTATTGAATGGTTTAAGATGGCAGATCCAGTTCTCCAGTATTGGAGAGATGTATACAATAAAGTGTTTACTGATAAAAAACCTCAAGATTTTGAGAAAAATGTACTGTGTAACTTAGTAACACATTTTTTAGACGCAGAAATAGATTCAAGAATTTATGTAAACAACCATATAGATCTACATAAATTTTCACATGGAATATTTGACGAAGATGTTCCAGAAAGATGGACTGAGTTTATGAATACCTGGGTTACCAATCACCAAAGGATACAAATAGAAAACCATATACTACCTAGTGGAATTATTCACTATAGCGACGAAACATTTTTAACCGACGAAGTGATGCATGTCTACAGAACCAAGTTTATTACAGAATCTAAAAAAAGAAAAAGCACCTAAAAAATGGTGTGTATACTATGATGATGATTCTGGAGAAGTTATAACAGTCACTAACCGTGTGTTAGATGAAATTAAGTCTCCTCATTTTTTTACAGAAAATGATGATGCACGAAAAATTCTTATGGGTATACAAGACCCTAAAAAATTCTCTATACTTGAAACAGAAGATAGTTTTATACTAGCAGAAAAGTCAGCAGTATTGCGTATCAAAGAAGCTGAACAGTCTCTTAGTATGATTCCTGTTAATGATAAAACCAAAGCAGATGTAAACATTATTATGTATATCAACAGTTGGAAGATGGAAGTAAACTTCGACCAAGATACACTTTATAAAATGACTGGTAAACGATATTTTAAACAAGCAACAATTAATCCAGAGAAAGATGAAAAATACGACAACATTACATTATACATTATTAAAGACAAAGATCCTAACTTCTTAATTAAAAAAATTGATATTGATCCGGGTGAACTCGTTGAACAAGGGTACTTGCTATTTGATATGAGTGCATTTAGAAATGTTTGCGGACTTGGAGAAATGAGTATCCTAACAAAGAAAATCTTTAAGACCTATCGTGTTACAAAGAAAGCAACATTTGTTGGTGCTGATTATACAAGTAGAAGAAGTATTAGAAGAAGGCATATTATTCCACAGATAAGTAATAGCGAAGTACTGTGTGATTTTACAATAATATCTAAAGATAATTCTTTTAGTTTGAGAAGTAATTTTAAAGATCCGTCAACAGTTAAAATTTATAATGATGTGGGTTTATATGTTACAGATAAAAACGACCCTAATAGACTACTAGGAACACTAATGTTACCTAAAAAAGATATCGGATATAACGTCACATTAGAGATTGAGTCCGAATTAGACCTTAAAAATAGTGCATTTCTATTGCGAGAAGAAAATAGAAACACAACATTTGATATAACAGAAAGCTAGCCATATGCCACTAATACCAATTACAGAATTTGATATAGTCTTCATCAGCTATGACGAACCAAACGCTGAACAAAATTATGCACATCTATTAGAAAAATGTCCTTGGGCAAAACGTAGTCATGGAGTATGGGGCAGTGATGCCGCACACAAAGCGGCTGCGGCAATGAGTGATACAGATAGATTTGTTACAGTTGATGCAGATAATGTAGTTAGAGATGACTTCTTTAATGTCGAACTAGACATGGAAAGAATTAAGGATACAGATGTTATTAGTTGGGCAGGAAAAAATGCAGTAAACGGATTGGTATATGGCAACGGCGGCATCAAATGTTGGCCCGTAGACGTAGTAAACAAGATGCGTACACATGAAGCTGCTCCTGAAAGTGATAAAGCCGCACAGGTTGATTTTTGTTGGAACATACAGTATGTACAAATGAATAACATCTATTGTGATGTTGCTAACAATGCTAGTCCACTACAAGCATGGAGAGCAGGTTTTCGTGAAGGCGTAAAGATGGGATTAGAAGGTGGAGATGTAGTTGAAGCAAAAGATATCAAAAAAATATTTCACGAAAATTACAAAAGACTATTAGTATGGATGAGTGTAGGCGAAGATGCAACAAACGGTTTATGGGCAATTTATGGTGCAAGACTAGGTTGTCATATGACCAATGTTGAAAGACGCAAGTGGGACTGGCGTAATGTGAGAGATTTTGATTGGTTAACTAACTTTTTTAATACAGAATTATTTCCTGAGTTTGAAGACGGAACTGAAATGTGTGTGAACACTGGAGTAACATGGGATTGGGATAAACTTAAAAAGAAAACAGTAGAACTTGGTGCAGATCTTCGCGGTGAGCTAGATTTAGAAATTTCAGATATGGACAAAGTTGCTAGTAGATTCTTTAAGAAGGTTTATAAAAATCCACACAGACTTGGTGCAATGGTTAGAGAAAACCAAGTTGATGACAGTATCGAATAAATCTACAGTACTGGTTACTGGCGGATTTGATCCTCTACACAGTGGACATATAGCATATTTCAAAGCCGCTAGAGCATTAGGCGACAAGCTAGTCGTTGGTGTAAACAGTGACGAATGGCTAATGCGTAAAAAAGGAAAAGCGTTCATGCCTTTTGCAGAACGTGCGTCAATTATCAGAGAATTAGAAGTAGTAGATAAAATAATTGGATTTGATGATAGTGATGATACAGCGAATCAAGGAATATTTTTAGCACTATGTACCAACGCTGGTAAATTAATATTTGCAAATGGTGGAGATAGAAGCAATACTACAACTCCAGAATACGAAGAGTACGGTAATCATCCAGATGTAGAATTTGCATTTGGAGTTGGCGGCAATGATAAAAAGAATTCAAGCAGTTGGATATTAGATGAATGGCGGACACAAAAGACTGAACGTGAATGGGGTTACTGGAGTGTATTAGATGATAAGAAAACTATAAAAGTAAAAGAATTAGTTATTAACCCAGGAGCTAGTTTAAGCGACCAGAAACATAAAATGAGAAGTGAACATTGGTATGTGTTAAAAGGTGATGTTACAATTAACTTAGAATTTCCCAATGGAGACTGGCAAATACAAATGCTAACTGAACACACAAACTTTGTGATACAGAATAATTGGTGGCATAAAGTAACCAACGAAGGTGATAAACCTGCACATATATTAGAAGTACAATATGGTGAAAATTGTATTGAAGAGGACATCATAAGACGATGACAAACACAAACAATTACGAACTTGATCCAGATCCGGAAACAGCCGCACAACTAGTAAAGCCAAAACTTGCTGAAATAAGTGATAGTATGTGTATGGCTAAATGGTTGTGGACCAGTATTCATTTAACCAATGGAACAACTAATAGTTGCTACCTACCTCCTATACATAAAATTAATGCAGAAGATCTAAAAAATAATCCAAAAGCATTACACAATACACCAGAGAAAAAAGAACAACGAGCTATGATGCTCAAAGGAGAACAACCTAGCGGGTGTGACTACTGTTGGAATATTGAAAAGATGGATCGTAATTTTAATAGTGATAGACACTATCGAAGTAGCGAACCTTGGGCACAAGCTGGTTGGAAAGATGTATTAGAAAAAGGTGCAGATGGCGATATAGAACCTACAAGCATGGAGATCAATTTTAATCATGCTTGCAACTTAGCATGTAGTTATTGTAGTCCGCATCTAAGCAGTAAGTGGGCAGAAGATATTGAACAAAATGGACCTTATCCAACCAAAGTACCTCACAATAGCATTGACTACTTTAAACAAATAGGACAATATCCTATTAAAAATAGAGATCACAATCCTTATGTAGATGCATTTTGGGAATGGTGGCCGGAACTTTATCCAAAACTAAAAAACTTTAGAATGACAGGCGGAGAACCGCTCATGGATAAAAATACATTCAAAGTTTTAGATCATGTTATTGACAATGGCAGAGACGATTTAGAAATGGCTGTAACTACAAATTGTAGTGTACCTGATAAATTGTGGAATAACTTTGTTGATAAAGTAAGTTTCATAAGTGAGTATAAAAAACTAAAACGTTTTCGTATGTTTGTTAGTGTAGATGGATGGGGTAGACAAGCTGAATATATGCGTCATGGATTAGACTTTGATCGCATGTGGAACAATGTAAATAATTATCTAACTAGAGTGGACGAAGGATTGGTAACGTTTATTGTAACGTTCAACATGCTTAGTTTACCTAGCATACAACGTTTAATGGAAGGTATATTAGAATTACAGCGTATTCACAATGTAACAAAAAGTAGAAGAGATGATAGTGGTAAAATTGTAGTATATGGTCACAGTAAAGTATTTTTGGATACACCTATGTTAAGACATCCGGAGTGGCAAAGTTTACAGCTTACGCCTAAGAGTCATTGGTATCTTGCTGACGAGTGTTTAGCATTTATGAAAGAGAATCAAGACAGGCACAGAGCTAGTAGATGGATAGGATTCAAACCACATCAAATTGAAAGATTTGATCGTAGTATTGAATTTATGAAGCAAGGATTTGATAACGACCAGCAGAAACAAGATGCGGAAGAAAATTTTGTTAGATTCTTTGGAGCACATGACTATAGACGTAAAACAGATTTTAGTCATACATTTCCGGAGTTTGCACAGTTGTTCTTAGATTGGAAAGAAAAGCATAATGTTTAAAAATATTGATTACTATACTGAACGTGACGTAATGAAAAAAGTGTACGGCTGTGATACCATGTGTACAGCAAAGTTTTTAAGTAGTACAATATATTTACAAACAGGTGAAACACACAGTTGTTATCATCCGTTACCTCATAAAATTCCATTAGCGGAAATTAAAAAGAATCCGAGTGCATTACACAATACACAGTTTAAAAAAGACAGAAGAGAACAAATGCTTAAAGGTAATAGACCTAGCGAATGTAACTACTGTTGGCGTGTTGAAGCAATGGGCGAAGAACACATAAGTGATAGGATTATAAAAAGTAAAAACGAAACACTGCTAACACCCGAAGCACACAAAATTATATTAGAAAATGGTTGGAAACATGATTACAATCCTACATACTTAGAAATAAGTTTTGGCAATGAGTGCAACATGCGGTGTGCATACTGTCATCCTAAGGCTAGCAGTGCTTGGATGAAAGAGATGCAACTAAAAGGACCACTGGAAAATGCAGAACACTTACAAGTGGTAGAACAAGAAATTTACGAAGAAACAAGCAATCCTTATGTAGATGCATTTTGGGAATGGTGGCCCAGTTTAAGAAAAGATCTCAAAGTAATTAGGGTAACTGGTGGTGAACCATTACTACAGCAAAACGTATGGAAATGGCTAGACATGTTAGAACAATCGGACGATTGTAAAGATATGATTTTTCAACTCAATACTAACCTAAATGTTAAAAACAAACTTGTACATAGGTTAATACAAAAAGTTGATAAGTTACTCAAAGAGAAAAAAATAAAAAAGTTTGCAGTATTCACAAGTGTTGAAAGTTGGGGCGATCAAGCCGCATATGCTAGGAATGGATTAGACTTGGATTTATTTGAAACAAATTTAGAAAGTGTAATGAGAGGATTAGAACATCACGACGAGCATATTTTTAGTGGTGTTAAGATAATGAATACATTCAATATACTAAGTGTTACAAGCTACGTCAAGTTCTTAGAAAAAATAAGATACTGGAGAGGTAAGTTACACAACAGAGCATATTGTCCTAAGATTACATTTGATATTCCACACTGTACAGAACCAAATCAGTTTTCATTGATAGGGTTACCAGATGATTACGAAAGTTATTTTGAGTATATTACTGAATATTTTGCAGAATGGAGTTGGGCAAATAATCAAGACAAATATACAAAACATCACCATGATACAGTTTGGAGTAATTACTTTAGTAAAGAAGAAGTTAAAATGTGGGATAGGGTAATTAGCTATTGGCACAGTATTGTAGAACAAAGAGGAAAAGTAAGACAAACTGATGAGAATCAATATCTACAGTGTAGACAAATTGATGATGCTAGAAGAAATTTTATACTGTTTATCAAAGCAACAGATAAAAGAAGAGGTACTAACTTTAAACAAGTGTTCCCTGAAATGAGCCAGTATTACGACTTGTGTGCTACATTAGAAGATATTAAAAACATTGAATATAATAATGAATGTAAGCAATACCTAATGAAAGATACTATAGATGGAACCGCTGTAGAGTTTCATTGGGACGATGATTTTGTTTGGCAACACCCAAAGCTAGCAAAAAGTATTTTAAATTGGCGGCGTATTAGAAACTTACCTACAAAAATTTATGACAAAGATGAACTTAAGGATCAGATAGGCTATGTCTAAGCTGTTACATAGTAAAAACTTTTGTATGGCACCTTGGATAACAATGCATCTTTGGCCCAGTGGGGAAGCGTTTCCTTGTTGTGTTGTATTGCCAGATGAAGATAAACCTTTCAGTGGAAAGTTAGGAAATATCAGAGACAATAGTATATCTGATTTGTGGAATAGCAGTCTAATGAAAGAGTTGCGTGTTAATATGCTTGCTGACAAGCCAAGTCAAACTTGTGAACGTTGCATACAACAAGAACAAGCAGGTAATCAATACACACTAAGACGAGAACTAAACCAAAACTTTGCAGATTACTTTCACAGGACAGAAGCTACTAGTGCAGATGGAAGTCACGACGATCCAAAAATATACTATTGGGATGTTAGATTTAATAATCTTTGTAATCTAAGATGTTTGAGTTGTAGTGTAAAATTTAGCAGTAGTTGGTATCAAGACAGTATCAAAAGACACGAGTATGATGGACCTGCACTACTACAATTACCCAAGAGTTTTTGGAAACAAGCACTCCCTTTAATAGGTGAAGTCAAACATGCTTATTTTGCAGGTGGCGAACCTCTGATGACCAAAGAGCATTATGAGATGTTAGACACATGGATTGAGTCAGGCAATACTGATTTAAAAATAAGTTATACAACCAATTTTACACAAACTAGATTAGGTAAACGTTATATATTTGATTACTGGAATAAGTTCAGTAATGTACATGTGGGTGCTAGTTTAGATGATAATTGGCAACGTGCAGAATATTTGCGTAAAGATACAATATGGACTGATATTGTAAAAAATCGCAAAGAGATGATTAGAGAAAGTCCTAATACAAGATTCTTTTTAAGCAGTACTATTAGCATCTTTAATGCACTACATTGGCCCGATTTTCACAAAGAATGGATAGAAGAAGGTCTAGTAGATCCTATAGAGTTCAACCTCACATTACTTACACATCCTGAATATTTAAGTATGACTGTTATGCCACAAGAATTGAAAAAACGTATTGAGAAGCGTTGGATTGAACATCAAGAATATATTGAACGTGCATTTCATATAGCACACCCAGATTGGAAGTATGATCCTTCAATAGTACAAAGTATGATTGACGGATTGCTTAAATATCTATGGAGTGAAGATAATTCTCAACTTATAGACAGGTTTCATGATGAACAACGTTGGATGGATAAAATCCGTAACAACGATTGCTATGAAGTCTATACTGAGTTGGAAAAACTTAAAGAGTACGGTGATCACTATGAGAAAGTGGTTAACAGAGGATGGTAATGAACGACAAAAAGTATAATCTAACTGAGAGCAAATTCTTTTGTATGGCTCCGTGGATTCATATGCATGTATGGCCCAATGGTCGTGCATTTCCTTGTTGTTTGGCAGATCCTGCTAAAGGAGATTACGGAAATACAAATCAAAGTACACTTAAAGAATTATGGAACAGTGATGTTGCTAAAAAACTTAGACTTAATATGCTAGCAGACAAACCACACCCTACTTGTACAAGGTGTTATAGATTAGAAGCTGACGGCGATGCACATACACTACGCATTAATATGAACAAAAAGTTTGGTGAAAAGCACTATAGCAAAACTCTTGAAACACAACAAGACGGAACGCACAATAATGTAAACTTCACATACATGGATTTTAGATTTAGTAATTTATGTAATATGAGTTGTAGAAGTTGCAGTCCTACATTTAGTACACAATGGTATGACGACTTTATGAAAAAGTTTGGTGAGGTACCTAACGATATTGCACCTCAAAAATTTATACAACTTAAAAACAAAAAAGGCTTTGAAGAAGAACTTTGGCCCTACTTGGATACTGTTGAGGAAGTTTACTGGGCAGGCGGTGAGCCGCTTGTAACTGATATGCATTGGAAAATTATGAACTATTGGATTGAGACTAACAGAGCTCATGAAGTAAATGTTTTGTATACAACCAACTTTAGTCAGCTTACTTACAAAAGACAAAATGTATTAGACTTATGGAAAAAATTTAAAAGTGTAGAATGTACAGCAAGTTTAGATGGTATGGGAAGTCGTGCTGAATATATTAGAAAAGGCACAGTATGGAGTGACATAGTTGCTAATAGACAACTAATGATGGAACAAACTCCTAACATTAATTTTGATATTACACCAACAGTAAGTTGTATGAACGTATATCATTTACCAGACTTTCACGAAGATTGGGTAAACAAAGGATTACTTAAAGTAGGACAAATGCGTATCAACAACTTACTAGATCCTGATTACTTTTGTATGCAAGTATTGCCTAAGACATTCAAAGATAAAATTACAGCTAAATGGGAACAGCATATTCATTGGGTTCAAAATCATCCTCAATATGATTCAGGACAAAACTTTGTTCGCAGTGCAGAAGGTATGCTTAATTTTTTACACAGCGAAGATCGCAGTGACTTATTAGAAAAAACTATTCACCAGCTTGAAGAATGGGATCCTATTAGACATGAAGATTGGCGTGTAGCAATACCTGAATTAGCAGAGGCACTAGCATGAGTAAAACTTTTTGCTTACATCCTTTTGTAAATTTAAACAGCAATACTGAAGGCAGTGTGAAGTTGTGTTGTAGCATTACAGAAAACATACATGCAAAAAATACCGACGGTAGCGAATTTAATTTTGGCACTAACAGTATAGAAGAGATTTGGTATAGTGATTATATGGTAGATATAAGATCACAATTACTAAAAGGTGAAAAGCCTAAAGCGTGTGATGTATGTTGGCGTTTAGAAGATTTAGGAATACAAAGCAGTAGACAAAGTGCTTTTACTGAATACAACGATATCGGACTAAGGCGTGATAGTAGTATGCACAGTAGACCTCCATTGCCAAACAGTTTAGAACTGAGATTGGGTAATTTTTGCAATTTAAGATGTAATAGCTGTTGGAGTCTAAGCAGTGATAGAATACATGATGAGCGTATGAAAATATTAGATACAGATCATAGTTTGCCTGGTTGGATTCGTGACGAATGGACAAAAGAAATTAACATGGCAAGTGCTAGTAACATGAATTGGTGGCAAAGTAAAGACTTTGACAATACAATACAAAAACTTGCTCCAACACTTAAAAGACTTTATTTGACTGGAGGCGAGCCAACACTTATACGGCGCAATATAGAAATAATGAATATAATACTCCGCAGTGGCAATGATGAATGTTATGTTGCACTAACAACAAACTTAACACATTGGAACGAAGATTTTTACAATACACTTACTCAGTTTAAAAACGGAGAAGTGCAGATCAGTATAGACAGTGTGTATGATAGAAACGAATATATTAGATTCCCAACTAAATGGGATCATGTAGAAAAGAACATAAACAAACTGTGGTATAAACTTCCCCATACATGGAAAATAAAACATTATACTGTATTACAAAATTATAATTATGATGATATTCCACAAATTTTAGATTGGGTTGTACAGTTTAAAAATAATCACAAAGAGCAAAACTTACTTTATATATGGTCTCCCATAGTCTTAGATAATCCCCCGTACTTAGATATTCGTATAGTAGATAAACAAGTAAGACAAGAAGCCGCTGATAGACTTAAAAATTATGATCCTCATTACGATAACTTAAACTTATATTGGAATCATGGAGTACAGCAAGCAATTAAATTATTAGAATCTGATGCAATGGAAGAAAAAAAGAGACAAAAGTTACTGAGTAGATTTAGAGAATTTAACGATACTATGGACCGCAATAGAAATACAAACTGGATTAGTACATTTCCTAATATTGCCGCAAAGGTGTTGGTATGAATCAACTAACAAGAATAGAACAAGCAGGTGATCCGTTTGTTAATATTACATGGCAAGTAAGCAACTTGTGTAACTTTCGCTGTACCTACTGTAATGAATACAACTGGAATGGTAGTAATTTAAATTTAGATGTTGAAGCTATAAAAGCAGGATTGACCAAACTGATTGACTATGAACTTGCTAGAGGATATACAAGACTAAAAGTATTCTTTAGTGGAGGTGAACCTTGCTATTGGAAACCACTTACTAAAGTAATGGATCATATATTAGCAAGCGGAATGAGTGAAGTCAAGTTTGCAGTAAACACAAATTTAAGCAGTAAACTAAAATGGTGGGAAAAGAATGTACACTACTTTGATGACGTAGTAGCAAGCTATCATCCAGAGTTTGTAGACAGTGATCACTATTTGGAAATATACAAATACCTAAGTGATAAAGTAAATTACTTGTGTGGTCGTATGATGATGCATGAACCCACATGGGATCAAGTAATAGATTTCAGCAAACGTATAAAGCAAGAGATGAAAGATGAAAACTGGCGTATTGAATACGTTCCGATATTTGAAGAACTAAGTCATACCACTCGACCGTACAACTATAAAAATCCAGAGCATAAAAAGTTTTTAGAAACTACGAACCTAGAACAAGATATAAAGTTTGGTGTACCTGCTAAAGCTGAAGGTATGGCAAGTGTTGAAGTATATGACGATGGATCAGTACAGCCTATTAATTGTAATAGACTGGTAGCAGAAAGTCGTAATTACTTCAAAGGATGGAAATGTTTGATACCAATGGAAAGTATTTTTATTAACTGTGAAGGTAAAATAGATATGGGTAGTTGTGGTGTTATGCCTCAGGTAGGAAACTTGTACGATCCTAATTTACAGTTAGATTTGCCAGAAAGTGTGATATGTCCAAAAAGTCACTGTCACTGTGGTACAGACATTTATATAACAAAATACAAGGATAGAAATTATGGAACAACTAGTACAGCAATACTTTGATGCATGGAATGCAAACAGCGTAGAACAACTAAGACCTTTACTGCATGATGCAGTAACACTAACAGATTGGGAAATTAGTGAAAGTGGACTAGAAGCAGTTATCAGTGCTAATCAAAAAATATTTGATGCAGTACCAGGAATACATGTTACTGTACACGATATGGCTACAAGTACAAATCAAGTTATGGCACAAATAACAGTGCATGTCAACGAACAAGAACAATTATCAGTTATTGACGTACTAACTATTAGTAACGACAAAATAACAAGTATCAAGGCATATAAAAAATAATGGAAGAAGAAACCTATTGCGTATTGGCTTACAATCATTTGAGTATTGACCCACAAGGTCAAGTACGTCCTTGTTGTAACTATAACTTTCACAAGCAAAGTTTTAGAGATACCAAATGGAAATTTAAAAGCATATGGAATAGTGATAATCTTGCTGACTTGTTAACAGGGCAACCGCATGTAGAATTAAGAAAAGACATAGAAAAAAATCACAAGCACACGTTCTGTGATAGATGTTGGGTAAGTGAACTTAATGGTGGCGAAAGCTATCGTAATATGTGGAACGATATTTTTAAATGTGGTACCAAAGATAAGTTTCAACATGAGATAAAAATTGAATATGTAGAGTTTACACTAGGCAACAAATGTAATATACAATGTAGAATGTGTAACCCTTGGAGTAGCAGTATGTGGGCTGATGAGATTTATAAAAATCCTCAGTTAGATTTTTGGGATACTGCACCACATCTAAACAAAGATAAATTTGAATGGTACTACACTCCACAGTTTGATAAAATATTTGCAGAAATATTACCCACACTTAAACATGTAAACATGCTAGGCGGCGAACCATTGTTTAATGCAAAGTACTATGAGATACTACAACATATAATTGATAGCGGAAGATCCAAAGATATTGTAGTACAGTTCAACAGCAACATGCTAGCAATACAATCTAAAGTATACGACTTGTGGAAGCAGTTCAAAAGCATACACATCAACATGAGTTGTGATGGTGTTGAAGGTGTAAATGAATATGTTAGATGGCCCGGCAAATGGAGCAAGTGGGAACGTAATCTCAATAGAGTATTTGAACTACAGCAAGAACTAGGAGAGGACAAACTACGATTACAGGTACACAGTACATTGAGTAGTTTAACATGGCTCGACTTAGGTAACTTGTACAACTATACAGCAACATTGCCTATAGGCCCAACTCTACCTTTTCTAATACAAGTAACACAACCTGCACAGATGGATGCAATACATTTGCCACAATCACTCAAAGACAAAGGCTATGAACAAGCTATCACAGCAATAGAAAATGCTGATGCAGAAGATTGGGAGGTGTCAAACAATCGCAGTTTATTAGAGCATGTAATGAATACAGAGCGTGATCCGGATAAGTGGGAACAGTTTATAGTAGAAACAAATCAACTTGACAAAGTACGCAAACAAAGCATACTTTCGTTTATACCTGAATTTGAGGAATACTGGCATGAATAACTTACATCCCATTAGTGAATCTCACAGACCGTTGCGTGGAACTACACTTGATCTTATTTCTCAAGGCAGTAAACATTGTCTAGTGTTGGATACACCTTTTCATTTAGCACACACTGATATACCTTTTGATCAAGTACATTATTTTTCAAATTTAGATACTATCTATCCAGATGTATGGCAGGATATATTAGATAGAAAAACAAAACTTATATTCATGTTTACAGATTGGTGGCACACAGTAAATGTAAATGAAACGCACAATCAGCTGAGTGGTAATTTAATTAGTTTAGACCTTTATAAAATTTGTTATGAACTTTGTAAACGCTACAGCATCTTAGATAACAGTGCTTTTGTAAGTCCTAGTAGTATACAATATGTAGAACAGTTTGACGATTGGCCCATAGTAAATTATAATGAACCATTTAATAGATACTTTGAATTCTCTCATAACATTGAGGTGTTGTACAATACAACACCAATGCAAAAACATTTTTTATGGCTTAATAGAAGGTGCAGAGAACACAGAGTATATGCACTACATCAGGCATACAAAATGGACTTGTTTGATAACTGTATATATAGTTTACACGATTTAGAAAATTTTTCTAACAAAGAGTTTACTAAGTTCCTAAGCGAGTATTTGAATTCTAAGGATATTGATCTAACGTTTAGAAAATTAAAAAAGAGATTGGATCATGGTTATAGTGCAGTTACAGACAAACAGCATATGCCTGAGATAACAGATTTAAAATACTACAGTGACCAAACTTATTTAGATATTGTTGGCGAATTTAATTGTAGTAATCACAAAGTATTTCTAACTGAAAAAGTAAGTAGGAGTATTGTATTAGGAAAACCTTTTGTAGTGTTTGGAGATAGAGGAAGTTTGCATGAACTTAGATCTTTAGGTTTTCGCACATTTGGTGACTTTTGGGATGAACGTTATGATAAACTTGATACAGCAAAACAGCGTATAGATACCGCACTACAAACGTTAGATTGGATAAGAAATAATATTGATATCACACAAGGATATAGCAACGATATGATAGAAATATTAGAATATAATCGCAAGCACTATAATACATTATGGATGCAAAGTCAATTGGAGTTATTTAAAAAAATACTATGAAACCACAACAAGTAATAGAACAAGTTACTGATATGGCAATATGGGAAAATGCTATATGGGTTAATGCTGTGGAAAAAGTATTCTTTGTACCAATTTGGAGAAATGCTAATACTGAGTTTATGCACCTTGCAGAACAGTTTGGATATACACTAGAATACGACTACGATCTGTCAGACTATACAGGATATGCATTTGTTAGACATCCAAATAAAAGAATAGCAGGACAAATATGGCGGGCAATGCAAAACCAAAACTACAGTTTACAAGAATGCTTACATTTTATTAACAGCAATGACCTAACCAGAGATCCTCACTTTAGAACACAAAAAAGTTTTTTAGATCCATATAATATAAAATATTTTATAAACTTAGACTATCTAAATCCTGTCGGACACAAACATATAGACAGTGTTATTGAACAAATGAAATTACCAAAGCAAGTTCGCAGTGCAATAGATCCAGATGCTAAAAAACAAATCGAAAAACAGTTGCACAAAAGTAGTGCAATAATAAAATACAGACCAGATATAAACTTAGTTGTGCCCAGTGTAGGTATTGTAGGAGTTGGTAATATTGGAAGTGTATTGTATGATGCTCTAACACAACACAACGTTGTTGTCAAGAGGTATGATACAAGAAATGAATATGACGGACTTGACAGTGTAAAAAAATGTGATATAATATGGATTTGTGTTGACACTCCAACAGTTGAAGGTGAAAAAGATTTTGATTACACAAACTTAAAGTCAGCACTAAGCAATTTTTCAAACAAAACAGTTATTGTTGGTTGCACAGTTAGTCCGGGTACTTGTGCTAAAATTGAAACTGATTGCAAGTTAATATACATGCCTTTTTTAATAAGTCAAGGTAATGTTATGCAAGGTATAACAACACCCGACTGTTGGTTTATAGGCGGCGAGTATGACCAAAGAATTCAAACACTAGTTGAACGCATCAGTTATGCAGTACAGCATTGGGGAACATGGCAAGAAGCAGAGCTAGCCAAAGCATTGTATAATGCATGGATAATACAAAAAATAAACTTTGCCAATTGGGCAGGTGACCTAGCTGAAACAGTAGGCAATGCGAATGCTACAAATGTAATGCAATGGTTAGGTTCGTCAGACCAATTAATAACAAGTAATGCATATATGAAACCAGGCTGGGGTGACGGAGGTCCTTGTCATCCAAGAGACAATTTAATGATGAGTTATGTAAGTAGGAAATTAAACTATGACCCTGCATGGAATCAACACACAACCAGACTAGCACAAGCTGAACTGATGGCGCAACGTGCAGTAGCAACTGAATTGCCTGTGATTATACTGGGTAAAAGTTACAAGCCGGGTGTTGATAGTACTGAAGGCAGTTACAGTTTAGTAGTTGCAGACTATATAGAAAAACTTGGAGGCACTGTCTACTACGAAGACCATTTGACAAAAGGCGATTATTGTTATATAATAGCACATGATAGATGGTACGGACATGAGCCGTCTGAAAATAGTAAGGTGATCAATCCGTGGTAATCAATGAAGCAAAACAATGTCGTGTTTGCGGCAGAGACGTTATGGAAATCATCGACTTTGGTAAAATCTATATCAACGATTTTCCTATCGAGCCACAGAAGAATAAAGGCCAAGCGCCTATGATACTAGATCAATGTTTGAGTTGTAGTCTAGTACAAATGCGACACACAGTAGATCCACAAATATTATATGGAGATCACTACTGGTACGAAAGTGCATTAAATCCAAAACTAAAACAAAATCTACTAGACATTGCTGATATTGCAAACCAACACACACAGACTGGCGATTGTGTGTTAGATATCGGAGCAAATGATGGTACACTATTAAGTGGTGTAGAACAAGATAGAGTCCGCATAGGATGTGAACCTGCTAGCAATTTGTGGTCAAAACTATGTGAACATGCTGATGTAGTGTTGCCCACAATGTGGGATAGTTCAAAGCTACATCACAAATGCAAAGTAGTTACAGCTATTGGCATGTTTTATGATATGGATGATCCCAATGACTTTATAAAAGGTGTTGCAGATGTACTCACAGAAGATGGTGTGTTTATTGCACAGCTAATGACACTTGCTCCTATGCTAGCTAAAACAGACTTGGGAAATGTTTGTCACGAACATTTAGAATACTACAGCTATAGAAGTTTAGTAGAACTATACGAACGTAATGGCTTACAAATAAATGAAGTTAAAGAGAATGACATACAAGGCGGTAGCTACCAAATATATGCAGGACTATATCATAGTGGTAGTATAACTTACTTTGAAGAGATAGCAACTATTGGATCATTTTTTGAAAAAATAAAACAACACGGAGTACTTCTTAGAGCAATTCTCAGCGATGCAAAAAAGAATGATAGTAAATGTTATGTATATGGCGCAAGTACAAAAGGTAATACTATGCTACAAATATGGAAACTAGGCGAATACTTCGAAGGAGCCGCAGAGATACATCCAGATAAGATTGGTAGATATACAGTAGGTACTGATATTCTAATAGAGGATGAAAAAGAAGTATTACAAAAAGCAGATTTACTTTTTGTTCCAAACTTTGGATTCAAAGATATATTTGTTGAAAAATTAAAAGATTGGATACTGGATGGTGGTAGACTAGTGTTTGCAATGCCAGAAGTGGAGGTAGTACATGCGGACAATATTGATAAGCACACCGAGAGCAGGTAGTCACGCTCGTTGTAGTCAGTTTGATAATCCTCTGTACGAATGTTTAAGTCCAATGGATTTGTTATTGCCTAGAGAGGAGAGCTCTAAATTAAATTTAGATATACTCAGTGATGACTTTAACAAAGCATTAGGAATATTAGACTGGGACACAGCATATGATCTTAAACCTAATATGCCAGACAATCATCATATACTAGACTATGATGAAAATATGCAACAAATAAAAAGATACGAGTACCCAAGTAAAGAATATGTTTTAAACATCATACAAATAAGAATAGATAGACTCAAACTACTAGACAACTGGTGTGTTAAAATTATGAGATATCACGGATTAAAACAACACCATATAGAACAGTTATTAAATATCAGTGATAAAACTATTAAGTTACAACGTAAGAGCAAAGTAGATCAATGCATTAGTCAATATCTTGCAACATACGACAACATTTGGCACAATGCACAAGACGAAGAAGTACACAGTATAGACTATGAATATTTCAGAGGCATAGTTCAAGAGACAACCAAAGATGATATATGGACCAGTTCATTTGACCATATTACTACTGAGTACTATGAAGATTTAGATTTGTCAACCAGTAACTGGCAAAAAAACAATATACAAGTTGACTATGATAGACAAATATGTTCTAATATAGTTAATACATTCTTAGACAAACAAGGCCAAGCAATGAATATAAGTGAATCATTTGAAAAAGAATTACTAAACACCGACTGGAGCTCATACTATGATATAGTATCCGATACTGGATATCTCAAATCAATCACAACCAGTATGGACTATTGGCAAGTGCATATGAAAGCACTTGATAAAATAGGTATTAATGTTATGAGTAAAGATATTCAATGGCTTGATATTGGTGTGTGGTTTGGTGTAATGCCTTATATTATGCAAAAGTTAGGATTTACTAATATAGATACTACGGATTGTTACAATCACAGAACTTCACTTGACGGTGAGTTTCAGCAACTGTGGAAACTGTTTAATTTAAATCCACAAGAACTAGAAGTGTTGCCTCAACAAGATTTTAAACTAAACAAAAAATATGATTTAATTACAATATTTAAAAGTAATTTATATTGGAAAACACAAGACGTAATACATTATGATGGCAAAACATTAAACAGAGAATGGCAAACACAGGGCAAAGACGACAAGCATCATACTTACTTTACTGTTTACGATCAACGCGATTGGGATATACTGTTTAAAAATTTAAGAAAACATCTCAACCCTGGCGGAGTTGCTATTATAAATCCTGAACCTTGGGTATATGATAGTTTTGAAAATCTCGGCGAAACAAAGCAATGGTTAGAAAGGACTGGAGTTTATAAAGAAGATTATAAACTAAATGAACTTTCAAAATATCTGGTGGTTTTCCCGTGACTTATTATATTGCAGGCAATAGAGGACTGGTAGGAAAGTATTATACTGAGTATAAACAAGCTCATGGTGGTAATACTAGTACAACAGACTATACACATTACCTAAGCACATATACAGATATACTACAAAAGAATCCTACACATGTTGTTATCAATGCCGCAACTGTGGGAGGATTACAAGAAGATTTAGATCGTGGCAGTGAATTAATGTTGCGTAATTTGAAAATACAAAACAATATATTCGAAGTGTGTATGGAAGCAGGTGTACAAAATCTATTACTGCAAGGCAGTACATGTAGCTATCCACAATACGGTGAACAACCTTTTGACGAAAAACAACTTATGGTTGGTCAACCTTACGAAGGTTACTTGACCACAGCGTTACCCAAGTTGGTAGGCATGTATCAGTGCAGAGCTATAAACAGAGAACGCAACTATCGTTGGCGTACAGCTATCAATACAAACATGTTTGGTCCTGGTGACCGTGTAGGTGAACATGCACATGTAATTGGTGCATTGATGCAAAAGTTTGTAGACGCAGTGCGTAATGATCACACTGAAGTAGAAATATGGGGTAGCGGTAATCAAAGCAGAGACATACTATACATCAAAGATGCAGTTCGTGCAATGGATTTAACATTAAACAACGATATGTTTGACACAGTTAACATTGCAAGCGGTGTAGAGATTACAATTAAACAACTTGCTGAAACATTAAAAACAATAAGCGGTTTTAAAGGTAGGTTATGGTATAACACAGACAGACCAGAAGGTATCAAAAACAGAGCTATCTGTAACAAGCGTTTGCAGTCGCTGGGTTGGCAACCTGAATACACAGTTGAAGATGCACTTGAAGAAACATACGAATGGTACTGTAAACAATGATAAACTTTAAATATACAATCGCTCCTAGTCACTACCCAAATTTTCATGTCACAGTTAGTGATAATATATCAGATGTTAAAGAAACAAATCATGACTTTGACCACTACTGTTTATTATTCGTAGGAAAGTTAAATTATTTTGGAACAGAAAAATGGGAACAATATGCACTAACACAATACAACCGTTTTTTTCAGCAATGCAAAAGTAAAAATATAAAAGTTACCTGTAAATTTATTGTTTATGAAACTGACGAATTATTAAGCGGTCATATCTGTAACAGACTATCTGGATTTGGCGACATCTATTATAAATTATTTAACACTATAAAAAACTCAGATGATGTAACACAAATTTTTTATCCTAATCAATACAATACTAACAAAACATTTGATACCGATGACATCGAAAAGTATAATGATGTTGTTTCTTACCTACATGAACAGACAGAAGATGTTTATCACTTTAAAATACAACAAGACGATTTTGAGAAATACTGTAAGAGTGTGTTTAGCGAGGCAGACAACATAGATTTTTACTATGCTGATAATAAAGAAGTGCTTGCCCGAATACAAACAACGTTAAACAATCCAGACATAAAAAGTGTTTATGGATTTGGTCAACACTTTCAAGTTGGATCTGCTTATAAAAAATATCCAGACATGTTCGATGATATTGATAATAATACAATAGTAATGAAAGTTAGATATGACGGCGTTTATTTTAATGCTAATAAACATTTTTCATCAATAAATCCAACTCAACTCGATCCTGAGCTGTTTAAGAATGTTTTTTATAGTGTGGGAGATGATACTACATTTAAAAATTTTTTCCAAGTGGGACGGTCATTAAAGCCAGATGTTTTTGACATCTATCAATTACCCACAGTAATGTATACAAGACAACGAGCAGATAAAAAACTACACATACATCATTTCCCACACGATATGTCTTTAATTTTTAACAAAGAAGGCATGATACATTATGCAAAGCATTATACAGACTTTATATTAGAGCAAGCTACACAAACACACGATATTAACTTTAAGGACTTTATCAACAATAGTAACTATTATTTGGGATTGAATATACATGCATCTCTTGGCAAGTTTTTTAATTTTATTGAATTTAATCAATTGGAGTATACTCCTAAAGACATAGAAGACAACCCTATTAATGCTTTTGGGGGAATGTTACGTGAACTAATAATACCTGCTCACTACGATCCAAATTGTGAAGAAACTGTCAGTGACACTGATGATAATTATAAAGTAAATTGGTATAGCGGGTATGAGTATCTGAGATATCTAATAGAAGAAAAGTTCGGAAAAATTTAATGTTAGAACCTGGTGAATTTGTAAAAGATGTTGATAGATATTGTATCTTGTTAGTTGGAAAACCTAGTTTTGTAGGAACAACATATTGGTGTGAACAACATGTACAAGCTCTTAAGAAAAATATCGAAACGTTGGAAAAACCAGTAGATGTAATATCCATAATATGGAAAACAGATGCAACATGGAGTGGCAATGGTCGAACTATGATGTCAGGTTTTTTTCCTTTGCAAGATATGGATGAACGCAATGGTATGGATGAATTTTCTGAACAAATGTACGGTATTCAAGTTGATGCAGAAACTTTTACGGGTAAAATTAAAGTAAAATCCAGTTTAGAAAAATATCTGCGAGATCAATTTGATTTTGCTGACACATTTACAACTTATTATGTAGATTATTTTGATATAGTAAAGCGTTTACGAAAAGAATACAACGACGAGTCTCTTTATAATCCAGGATGGCAAATACAGTATTATCAATTGACTGAAGCATATCGACTTAACCCTGATATGTTTGATAGGTATACCAAAGATAGCTTTATTTTAAAAATAAGATATGATAATGTTTTCAGTGTTGGAGGCATTCGTTGTTTACTAGAACATTATGCTGGTAAATTAAATGAATATAAATTTAAACTACACCCAAGTGAATTAGATATAGCTTCACGTTGTCCTAATATTCTATTAGAAAAAGGTGAAGATAAGAGTGAAGACAAATGGGCTAATAGTGCTAACATGTCGATCATTGCAGGAAAACAATTTTGGATGTCTGATATGATGGTAGGATTCGATGGTGAAGGAATAAAGACTTTAGTTAAAGACTATGAGCAATGGACAAAACAAGAAAAAAATGGATATAATCGTAATTTTGTAAAAAATGAACGCGATGCAAACATGCAAAAACCAAATGACAAAATAAACTTTACCATTGGCGAATTTACAGCTCATAGGCACTTGACAGAATTTTTGTTTGATTATAATTACAACATACATTTTACTCATCATGCATCACAAAATATTGCAAGAACTTACGAGGCTCACAACAATGGTCTTTATGATTCCAGCAGACAACAATGGTACAACTACACCAAAGACCAAGTACAAAAGCTACATTATTATTATAGGGGGCAAAAAAGGATGACACCTAACAGTCATATGAATCCAGTTTATAGCATTGATGAATGCAACAGTGTTAAAGAATATATCAACAGTGGCGGTTGGATTATGGAACACACCAAGACCAGAGAAATGGAGCAAATGATTTGTGACTATACTGGTGCAAAACATGCACACATGGTACCCAGTGCCACTATGGGATTGTTACTAGCAAGCATGTTAGCTGATGTAAAAAAAGATGAACATTTTAATTGTCCTGCATACACACAAGCCGCTACAGCAAATGGTGCTATACTAATGGGAGGTATACCTAATTTTTGTGATGTTGAACCAGAAGCTTACACCATTGATTGGGAACATGTTACACAAAGAGTTGTATTTGTTACCAGTATAAATGGAAGAACACCTGATTCATATGGTGAAGATATTAAACGTCACCGTGATGCTGGACACTTTGTTATTGAAGATGCCGCACAAGCGTTAGGCAGTCGGCACAAAGATTGGCATGTAGGTACTTTTGGTGATGTAGGTGTTTTTAGTTTTGGTGCTCCTAAAATTATTACTACAGGACAAGGCGGTTGTATAATCACCAACAGTGAGGAGATAAGTGAACGCATACATGCTATAAAGAACTTTGGACGTACAGTAGGCGTAGGAGAAACCTACAACGTAATGGGAATGAATTTTAAATTTACTGATTTACAAGCAAGTTTTGGGATAGCACAAATGCGTAGATTACCCGAAGTAGTAAAACGTAAAAAGCAAATATACCAAAGGTATGTGAATAATCTAACAGGACATGTAGAATTTATTAATACTGATTTAACTACAGTAACTCCAACTTACCCTGAGATAATTGTAAGTCGCAGAGACGAACTAGCAGAACACTTGCGTAAACAACAGATAGGTTGTAGAGCAGTTTACGATAGTTTAAGCAATCAACCATATCACAGTCAGTGGGCAACGCCGACTCCTGTAACAGACAAAGTAGCTAAGACTGGATTACAACTGCCTGCACAAGCAGATTTGTCAAACTATGACATTGATGAAATATGTAATGTTATACTTGACTTTTATAAACTTTAATTAAATTTTGTATACCTTGGTCTAGTGTTTCTGTAGCAGTAAACCCCAAGTTCTTAATTTTTGTATAATCTACGAAATAATTTCTACCATCTTGGTCATGTTCTAATGTAGTATTGTTTTCATAAGTCCAAGCGGGTATATGCTTTCGTATTGTTTCGCATATTTCTAGTTTGGTGTGGTTAAGTGTTTCGTCACCCACATTCCAAATCTCATCACGCATTTGATCGTGTTTTTCTATAGCCCAAGCAAATGAGCGTACTAAATCGTTTATACTAATAAATGTTCTTTTGAAATGTCCTTCAAACAACACCATGTGTTCACCCATACAGGCTTTGCGTACAAAGTCGTTTATCAACAAGTCGTTGCGTAGTCTATTGCTAACACCAAATGCTGTCGCAGGTCTGAGTATTACAGCATTGCTATCCAGCATACGCTCACCTGCCAGTTTGTAGACACTATATGTGCTAATAGGATTGGTGTTTACCTGCTCGGTACATACACTATCTAGTGCTCCATACACACTGCCGGTACTTGCATACACAAAAGGTTTATCATCACTAGCTATAACAACTCTTTTAGTGCCTTCTACATTAATTCTATATGCTAGGTCTGGCTCTGCATTGCAAGCTGGAAAGCCAATTATGCCAGCTAGGTGTACCACAGCGTCAGCTTGTTTGAGTATAGGTTCAACTTCAGGTGTGCAAATGTCTACACAATGTAAATGAAAGTTATCGTTGTCCACTATGTTTAGTATGGGTTCGATACCCCATTTGAGCCA